>Ga0315541_1002029_pt1 | contig 17552 bp, 10 predicted proteins | sample SalMarSW160190MG_FD_203095 | JGI IMG/M metagenome (GOLD analysis project Ga0315541, IMG submission 203095) | Salt marsh sediment microbial communities from the Plum Island Ecosystem LTER, Massachusetts, United States - Salt Marsh Sediment SW1601-190 ...
CCGCTTTTCCCTCTATGGCTGTCATCAGCGCGCTTGATTCCCCGGAGACAAACGCCCCGGCACCACGATGAACCTTGACACGAAAATCGAACCCTGAGCCCAGGATATTTTCACCCAAAAATCCATATTCCTCAGCCTGCTTCAAGGCTAGATTTAGGTTTTCTACCGCCAGAGGATATTCCTGACGCACATAGACGAAACCTTTATGAGAACCTATAGCGTAAGCTCCAATGATTAGTCCCTCAATGACGCTGTGCGGATTTCCCTCCATGAGTGACCTATCCATGTAAGCACCGGGGTCTCCCTCATCGCAGTTGACTATGACATATTTAGGTTCTCCGGGGGCATTTTTAGTCTCCTCCCATTTCCTACCCGCGGGGAATCCTCCCCCTCCCCTTCCCCTTAAATTCGCCTTCTTTATTTCCTCTAGAACCTGGTCCGGTGTCATCTGGGAGAGAGCTTTGGACAGAGCACTATAACCACCTATGTAGAGGTAATCCTCAATACTCTCCGGGTCGATCCATCTGTTTGGCCCAAAGACAAGCCTTTGCTGATTTTTATAAAATGGTATCTCTGATTCATGCACTATCTTTTCCCCGGTGACGGGATCACTATAAAGCAATCGCTCAATGATTTTTTTCTCTTTTACACCCTGGACGATTTCAGCAGCGTCTTCGGGCTGTACATTGATGTAACAGGTCTCCTCGGGGTAAATAACGACTAACGGCCCCTTTTCACAAAATCCATGACACCCCGTCCTTCTGAGACCTATTTCGCCCTTCAATCCCTGCCTGTCAAGCTCTCTTTCAAGGGCTTCATTAACGCTCTCACTGGCAGAAGTATGGCAAGCAGTCCCAGAGCAGAGGGTAATACAAGGTTTATTGGGGTCCCTTTTTCCCTTTATCTCTTGCCTTAGTTTTTCTAATTCTGCAAAAGAGTTTATTCGCGACATAATCCCTCCTTAGCCATACTTCTCAAGAACCTTGTCTACATCGGAAACTCCCAAGGGACCGTAATATGCATCATCAACCATTATTACTGGTCCCTTAGCACAGCAGCCAAGGCAGTTCACCGTTTCGAAACTAAACTTCATATTTGGGCTTGTCTCCCCAGGCTCGATGCCGAGGAGCTGCTGCAGTCTATCACGGATAAGTGGCGAGCCACGAACTTGACAAGCAGTTCCCATACATATTCTAACCAAGTGCCGCCCTCTGGGAGCAAGACTGAATGCCTTATAGTATGTTGCTACTTGATATACACACGTGAGAGGGGTTCCCAACTGCTTGCTTACCTCGGTCAGCACTTCTTTTGGAAGCCAACCGAGACCGCTTTGGACATCCAAAAGGATTTGAATCAGCATGTCCCTATCCCCTTGATACTTATCTACAATTTTACTTACTATCCCTGAAATTCCTATCATTTTTCACATCCTTTCTCGTGTTGCCTCCTCGAGTTCCGCATCCCCTCTCAATGTATTACCGCATCCACAGGAACCTTAGTGGGATAGGTGCCAATGAGGGTAGGCAATCCAATGGGCTCCCTGGGCTGCCAGCCAATTTCCTGTAGATATGCCCGCACTTCTTTCTTATAGACCAGTGGAATATCGGCATCCCTGCGGACAAAGAGGTGTAAGTCTTCGGGAAGACCGGGTCCAATATACTTCTTATACAGGGAAATATAGTGGTTCAGCTTTATCGCTCTTCCTTGAGGGGTATCGTTTCTTCTTATACAAAGCTTGGCAATCATGGGCATGGCTTTCTCTTTAGTCTCACATACATAAGCCAGGTGTTCAGGTGCTGGCTCCACGGTATCCACAATCTCCCTCTTCCTGGCATCCATAACCTTCCAGTCGTCCTCTTCCTTCCTGGAGAGGAATAGTCTTCTATACTTGGAGGAGTGAGGTCCCAAAACAACAGGAACACCCAGCCTGTTAAACCCTGTGCCAATGGAAGCCGCCTTCTGGGACATTGCCCCCCAGGCTACGCCACAGGCGCCCACCCGGTTAAGGACATAATCGGCCATGACCTCGTAGTTGCCTCTCAAGGGAAGAGCAGCAAAGATATTGGCTATTTTTATTGCTGCTCCAGAGATGTGAGCATTGGAAACACAGGAGCCAATGTTTACTACGCCGCCGCCGTCAAAGTCGGGAGGGTATTTTTCATAAACTGTCAAGCCATCCTTATCCTTTTTCATTCCGGCAACCATAGCAGCACAACCCGTGAGAACCACGATATACTTTCTCCTGGCGAATTCATCCACCATGTCGGCAATATCATCTATATCGGGGTAGTTAGAACAGCCTACTAAGGCAATAACTCCCGGGATTGTGCCTAAAGTTATAGGCGCACCAACGTTTCTTATCTCGGTATCCATAACCGGACCGCGTCCAGCCCTGCATTTCCAGGTCTCCATGCTTGCTGCTGTCTGCATTATCTTAAAAATAGGAACATCATTGGGACACTCCTCTTCACATTTACCGCAGCCAATACAGTTCAAGAATTGCTGCCTTATTAAGTCAAAGTTACCTTTGGCGACCTCAGTTATACCACCGCCAATACTAAAGAGGTTAGGGCATACCTGCTCACACATGCCACAATTAGTGCACTTCTTAGCCAGCTCTATGGCTTCTTCCTCCGCTACCCATCCCTTCTTTCTCTGTGGAGCGATTGCCATGGCGACTCTAACCGCCACCTCGGCCGCCTTGGGGGAGTCCAGGATGGCGAACTGCTCCTTATTATCCACCATACGTCTTACTATCTCGTCTGTATCCATTTCTGTGGCATCCTCAAGTCCATACATAGCCTTGTCCAGGCAGGCAATCATTGCTGAACCCACCTTGGCTGCTTCCTGAGGCGTATCTGTTCTAATGCACTGCTCGTCGGTCATTATCACATCAGCAATACCTGCCCTCATGAAGAAAAGCTGGCGAGAAAGAGGACCAACTATCTTGGCTTTGTCCGAATACCTGGTTGTTTCCAGTGCAGTGCAGCACAGGCCACAGACCTCCACCTGGTCTTCAAGGTTGTGTTCCCTGAGGTAGTCAATTACCACCGTCGAGGTAGCTGGGTTATGCCCCGATACCAGGATCACAGGCTTGCTCTTATCTATTGCACCCCATCCCATGTCAACTAGAGGTGTGTCAGCAACGGAAGTGGGGAAGTCAAACCCCACAATCTGAGCAATGTCAGCTATTTCCATGCCAACGTGATCCAGCATGCTGGCATGCAAGGCCTTGGATTCATAGTCCAGAGCGCTTCCCTCTTGCCCCGTATGGCAAGAATCAAGAAGATGAGCAATCTCCTTGAAGACATACTCTAGAGCTATTTGAAGGTCTCCCAGAGTTTCAGGCTTGAGGCCTACAACTGTCCTTATATTCGGTGCTTCCACTTCGATAGATGTTCCTAAGTCTATCTTCTTATCCGGACCGTGCCTTTCAATCAAGAACTCCAGAATGTGCCCACCATGAGCAGCGTGAGCAGAACATCCCATCAAGCAGGCGAGAAGTATAAACCTGGCTTGTTGGGTAGCTATATCAATACCACAGGCGCCTCTTTTTCCTTCACTGAGATCACATTTGCCGTAGGTACAGAAGCAACACAAATCACAGAATGGCGAGTAAAAAGGCGTATATGTTTTCAATAGCCTCATGTCCCATTGTCTGAGGTCAGGCATTTCCGGCATCGGAGTAGGACCTACCGGCTCCCAGGGAATCTCCGCTTTTATCTTCTCGTGAATTTCGTCTAATTTCCGTGTTATTTTTTTTATTTCTGCCATTTTTACCTCGCTTCTAACGTTTCCCTTATTAATTTCAAGGTCTCGGGATGCCTTAAGACAATAATATTCGCCCCAGCCAGTAAAAGTGATAGCGCTGTTATTCCTTCCCAAAGCAATCCTTGTTCCTTGTTTTCCTTAGCCTGTTTTGTCTTCCAGCACTCCCCACCAAGATTGGCAATAATAGGCATCATTGTCATATTATCCTTGGTGATTATCCCAATCTGCTTCACCCTTTCCATCAGAGAAAAGCTGTATTCCATACCATAGCCTAATGCTGTGGATTCAGGATCGATAACTATCTTTTCAACGGGGAAAAACTTGCTGAGCTTCACGTTTAACTCCTTGAGCAAATTGATGTCCAAAGGAGTCAGGGCAATAGCCGTGTGCCCATGGTCCAGCATTGCTTTACCCACTGCTTCGTAATTTTCCTTAAGAACCGGGCCTATAAGGAGGTTCATTCCATCGCATACTTCAGCAACCTTGGAAAGAACCTCAACATCCTTCTTTTCATCTCCTGAACCATAGACAATCAAAGGCACATTTATTGCCTCGGCTACTGCTTTAGCCAATGTCGCTGCTTTGTCAGCAGGAGCATCCTTGACCGCCGGGTCGGTACTCATAAGGCAAAGCGACACGGCATCTACAGCAAAGTCCTGGCATTTCTTAGCCCATTTTACCGGGTCGGAAATTACATCCTGAAAGGGCTCAACTAGATGCTTTGGCCAATCTTGAGGTTCCATATCAAGAACTTCCAGGGCAAACTTTGCTGGATTGGGATTTGAGCCCTGGTCAAAAAAATGAAGTGGGAGGATATTCTCCCCCCCAATCTTCAAGCTCTTCTTTGCTTTCCCAATAGTTACCTCTCTAACTACCCCAGTATACGCTTCAACTGGTGCTTTATATTCCATTCCGTACCCTCCTTAACTTTCAAGCCAGGCATCAGAGTACAAAGTCCCTCCCATAAGAACCTTGGCCGTCTTAACATACTCAATTTCCTTTTGAGATAGGGAGGAGAGGTCTATGTCTTCCCCATCCATGGTCTTGTAAATAAGTTCGACAATTTCCGGCATCCCTCCCTTGGTCAAGCTCATAAGCTCCTTATCCAAAGGGTCAGCGATGGCAGAATAAAGCCCATTCCTCTCGAGCATGACCATATACGTGCGGTTAAGAGGCGGCCTAAGTTCATCTGGCACGCCATTGGATGTATTGGAAAGCCCTACTGTGGATTTAACCCCAGGCAAAACATCCTCAAGTATCTTGATAAATTCTAGATTTAGCACAGTGAACCTCTGCCCCTCTCCAGCGGTGCTGATGGGAAGGAGTATGGGGTCAACCCAGATGTCCTCGTTAGGAATCCCCAATTCATTAGCATAGGCAACCGTGTCCATAATACTCTCTACCTTGGACTCAACATCTGGAGGCATTCCTTTGTCCGTCATCACTGAAATCACCACATCGCAGTTATATTTTTGGGCTAAAGGAAGCATTTGCTCTTTTGAGAGACTCTTTCCTGAGGCAGAGTTAAGTAGGGGCTTTCGCTTGCAAGCTTTCAGGCCTGCCTCCATAGCCACAGGATTCAGGGTATCTATAGACAAAGGTAAATCGGTAGCTTCCTGAACTGCGTTGACCAACCATTGCATGGTCTCTTCGGTGTCTTTTTTCATGGGGCCAACATTCAAGTCAATGTAACCGGCTCCAGCTTCAGTTTGGGCTTTAGCTAAATCCTGGATTACTTTGGCATCTCGAGCTTTTATAGCATCATTTACTACTTTCGCTATAATATGTATGTTCTCGCCAATAATGACCATATCGAGTACCTCCGATTTATCGGTTGGGTATCCGGGATAAACCATTGCAATATAGCAAGGAAAAGGCCATTTGTCAAAATCCTTTTTTGTTGCCAAGAAGCAAGAATGTCACCACATGTTCTAGGTCCATCTATGAAAAGCGCAGGCTTAGTTTTTTGTTTAGAAATATAGGGTAATTCGCATTATCTTCAAGCCAACACATTGCGAGGACTATACGGGGGTGATATAATAATACTGTAAGCTAGAGGTTATGGAAAAATTAAACTAGTACAAGCGTTTTAGGGCAAGGCTATAACCGCAGTATCGGTGGGGGTTACCCAGAGAAGGTGCTTAGTGTGTGAAGAGAGTAGAACTGGTTAACCAAGGGAATAAATGAAGAAGGAGGTTAAACATTTCATGGGAGGAAAATTTAGAGTAATAACACAAGTGTCTTGCGTCCTGCTGTTGGCATTGAGTCTGAGCTTGGTGACAGCCGTGTCGGTGATGGGAGTTGAATTCCCAAGCATTTCGCCGACAACAGCCCAATACGACCTAGATGACCCTGCTGAAGTCATGACCACCATCACCTGGGGAATCGCCAGCAGTATAGAAGAGATCACCGATGACGAGGGCGATTTGACACCGGGCTTGGGCCACGACTACATAGTACTGGTTAAGCATCTAATCATCTTGAATACTTATCTCGAAGATAAGCTCACGGATATTGGAGACGAGGTAGAGCTGATCATCCACTTTGATGTCGGTGCTGCCGTATTTACAATCAAGGCAATTGGAACTCAGCCCACTATCTCTCCGACAACAGCCCAATACGATCTCGACGGTCCGGCTGATGTCAAAACCACGATTACATGGGGTATTGCCACTAGTGTAGCTTCCATCACGGATAATGATGGGCACACTTTAACGGGCACCCAGTACACCGTGACTGATACCGTCCCCGGCGTGTCCGCAGATTTGACCATCCGGAGTGATCCGTACCTGGCAGGCAAGCTCACGAATATCGGTGACAAGGTGGGTCTGACCATCAAATTCAATGTCGGCGACCTAGCCGCTTTTAACATCACAGCAATTGGAACTCAGCCCTCTATCTCTCCAACAACAGCCCAATACAATATCGACGGTCCCGCTGATGTCAAAACCACCATCACGTGGGGTACTGCCGCTAGTGTAGCTTCCATCGTGGATGATGATGGGCACACTTTAACGGGCACCCAGTACACCGTGACTCCTATCACTCCCGGGGTGTCCGCAGATTTGACCATCCGGAGTGGTCCGTACCTGGCAGGCAAGCTCGCAGATATCGGTGACAAGGTGGTGTTGACCATTAAATTCAATCTCGGTGACGATGCCACTTTTACTATCACGGCTACCGGAATCAATCCCACTGTCTCTCCGACAACAGCGGAATACAATCTCGACGCTCCGATTGATGTCAAAACCACCATCACCTGGGGTACTGCCACTGGAGTAGTTTCCATCGTGGATGGTGATGCATATGAGTTAGTAAAAAACGTCGACTACACTGTAACCACTATCGATGCCAACACGGCCACGCTGACCATCCGCCATAACCCTTACCTTACAGGCAAGCTCACGGATATCGGGGATAAGGTGGTGCTGACCATCAAACTCGATCTCGGTGCCGATGCCACTTTTACCATCACGGCTACCGGAATCCATCCCAAGATCTCTCCGCAAACAGAAGAATACGACCTGGACAGTCCGGCTGATGCTGAAACCACCATCACCTGGGGTACTGCCACTGGAGTAGCTTCCATCGTGGATGGTGATAGCTATGCGTTAGTAGAAAATGAAGACTACAGTGTGACCCCTATCGATGCCGACAAGGCCACGCTGACCATCCTCGATGACCCTTACCTTAAAGGTAAGCACGCGGATATCGGGGAGAGCGTAGTGCTGACCATCGACTTTAATGTTGGTGACGATGCCACTTTTACCATCACGACTATTGGAATTCAGCCCGGCATCTCCCCGCCAACAGCCACCTATGACATCCTTGCCCAGGGTGATGTGACAACCACCATCACATGGGGCACCGCCACATCGGTAGTCTCTATCGTGGATGATGATGCGTACATTCTGGCGGAAGGCATCCACTACACCGTGACTGATACCGTCCCCGGGATGTCTGCAAATTTGGCCATCCTGAGTGTCACGTACCTGCAAGACAAGCTCACGAGTTTCGGAGAAGAGGTGGTGCTGACCATCAACTTTGATGTCGGTAGAGATGCTACCTTGACCATCGAGGTGCCTGAAATATGCTTCATCGCCACCGCAGCTTACGGCACGCCAATGGCCGAGGAAATACAAATTCTTCGTGAGTTCAGAGATGAATACCTGCTGACCAACCCGCTGGGACAAGCCCTGGTAGGCGTCTATTATAGAGTCAGCCCACCAATAGCTGAGTTTATAACTGAGCATCCCAGCCTGAAGCCAATAGTGAGGGCTGGGCTGTTGCCTGCTGTGGTAATGAGCACCGTAGCCGTCAACACTACTCCAGCCGAGAAGACGGCCATAGTAGGCTTGTTGGTGCTGGTTTCAGTGGCGCTGGCGGTATGGGCAATGAAGCGGCGAGGCAGAGGTCCAGAGTATAGCCGACGGTGAAATTGGATATTGGCAGGAAGGATCGAACAGTATAAAAAAGAGACAGAGTTGTCTAAGCACCCTCCTTTCCTTCCCGGCTGCAAAATCTGATGACCTCAGCAAAATTGTTGATTCTCGTAAGGTTGGTGCTTTCCACAAAGCCGTCATAGGTGAGGTTGATCCAGGGCTTGCGATACAGAACACTGAACTTATCTGACATCGCAGCCACAATTCCACCGGGCATACAGCCATGGGGCATTACCGATATCACACCAGCAAACTTAGGATTCTCCATCCATTCGACTCCACTACCTATACTGAGAACTGCCTCACTTCCGCATTTTGGGGAAAGCCACTGGCTTGTCCACGCCAGTACTTCTTCCGTTGAGGGCTCTCTCTCATCAACTCCGACCAAGTCGGAGAAATGTTTGACTACCGTGTGCTCGTCATGCTCCCAGACACGCTTTATCACGTAGCTAATCAGCGCCTTCAGGAATTTGCGGTCCCTGACAGCATCCTCAACATGCCGGTAGAAGATATATTTTATCCATTCCCCCATGGAAGAAACGATGACCTCCAGCCCAGCCTTTTCGCACTCCCTGACCAGGTCCTGGTTGCTAAATCTGTTGGAGCGCAGAAAGATTTCGCCATTAATGCCCACCAGAGGCTTGCGGGGCAGTTCCGGGTCAATGAGAGACTTGAAATCAGAAGTTGCTTGGCGCAGGATATCATCGAAACTTTCCTTCTTACGGACGCGACCGACAATTCTGCCGAGATATTCGTCAAACAGTTCGTCTGCCGAGCGTGGCCGCTTTTCATAAGGGCGAGTGCGCCAGAGCAATCTCTGGAGATAGTCAATAGCCACGCAGCCCTTCCAGGCGAGGCGGGCAAAACTAGGGCTAATGTCTGTATCCCGATACGCATTGTTCGACACAGTGGTCCGTATGGGAAAGTCAAAGCCTACCTCCTTAAGTACCTTGATTTGTTCCAGGGCATATTTCCCAAAGCGGCAGGGACCGTACGCCCCGGCCATAACTGCCTCAACGTTTTTCAAGTCAGTGCCATCTTCGTAACAGAACCTCAGAAAGTCGCCCAGGGTTACCCGATAGGGCAAACATTCCACGCCCGATGTTACCTTATCGGCATAGAATAGATTGCGTTCATTGGCCTCAGGAAGCACAACTGCTCTGAAGCCGCTGCCCTCTAGAAGCGCAGCTACAAGCTCAATGTGCGGCGCCATCCTGGGAATAATAAAGGTCTTCGTGGTATCAATGACGGGCGGAAATGCTCTCCGATAGACATCTTCTTTATGTGGCGCTTCCTGCTTCCCGGCAGAATGGGCAAATCCTTGAATGGTGTCGACGAAGGCTTCGAGGCGGGTAACGATACCAGCCTCAGCGGCATGCTCGTCTATTTCCAACTGCCCCAGAGGCTTGCCCCCCATGATATCTTCCACAATGTGGATTATGAAGGAGTTCGGGCCGCATCCAAAGTTTGTCAGCCACAACCCATAAAGCTGCGGGTCTGAGACAGTTATAGCCGCGCCGGCTATATATTTGTTCTCATAGAACCAGTAAGGACGGTCGGAGTAATCCTTGGCATTCACCGACTCCAGGGGCAAAAAGTCCAGTGGTATGGGCACCACCCCAAGCTGAGCGAGCTTCTCCGCTATGCCCAGATTTGCCCCAGCATCCTGCGACATATAAGACCTGGCGAAGAGGACCACGCCCAACTGGTCGCTTTGGCGCAGTTGCTCCAATAGTTCCCTGCCCAGCACTGCCTGGTCAGCCTCGAACCTTCGCTGAGATTCAATGCCAGCCAGGGCTGCTTCCTTGCCTTTCTTTCTACTGAACCCTATCTTCACGGCGATATCCGCAAGGTTTTTTATCACATCGGCATCGCCCCGACTGAAATCAATTATGGGTATCAGTATCCGCTCTCCCAGGTCAACTGTCTGGCGAATTATGAACGGAGAGGCCTGAACTAAGGGACAGGAATATTTCTGGTTCTCGTCCCCATCTTTTTCACCCAGGCGAATGGCGCAGGGGTAAAGGATGTAATCCGCATCCTTAAGCATTGCCGCGTGCCCGTGGAGAAGCTTCATGGGAAAACAACTGTCGGTATAGCTTAACTCGATGGCCTGCTCCATGATTGCGTTGTTGGTCTGGCTGGAAAGGACAACCCTGGCGTCGAGAGCATTGAGAAAACCGATGAGCAGCGGAGCATAATCATACACCAGAAGTCCTCTCGGAATGCCCACCGCAGGTCCTGTGCCGGAATCTTTCTTGTATTCTCGAAAGAGCAAGTGTTCCCGCTTATCGAAGAAGGTCTCTCTCTTGGCATGGCTGGCTATGGCGTCGTACTTATCGCACCTGCTGCCATAGAAACTAGACTCTTCGCCGGGCATCTCCATCCGGGTGATGGTGCAGTTGTTGTCGCACCCTTTGCACACGAATGTAGTAAGCTTGCACTCTCTATCCACGACCTCCTGGAAGCCCTTGAACTTCGATTCCTGGCCGGCCATGGCCTCTTTTGCCAGGAGGGCTGCGCCTATGGCGCCGCTGACCTCTTTGTGCTCCGGCACGGTCAGTTTTTTCCCTTCAAGCTGCTGATGGAAGGCAGAGACTACGGCCTTGTTGTAGAATACCGCTCCCGTGAGGATAACCTTGTCGCCCAGCTTTCTGTGTTCCACCACCTTGGAGAGATAGTTCTTGGCTATGGAGTTAGCCAGACTGGCCGTGATTATTTCCAGGGGCACGCCTTCCTGCTGTGCCGAGGCCACCGCCTGACCCATAAAGGCAGCACATCTCGTCCCCAGCTCAATGGTATGGGGGGCAGCAAATGCCAAATCAGCAAACTCACCGTTGGTCACGGAAATGCCGAGCATCTCGGCCAGCTCGTCAATGAAGCTTCCTGTCCCCGCGGCACAGGCTTTGTTCATGTGATAGTCCACGACAACACCGTTTCTCTTGATGACCAGCTTGGAGTCCTGCCCGCCAATCTCGATGATGTCGGCTTCAGGGTCCATCTCGGCGGCAGCTCTGGTCTGTGCCGTTATTTCATTCTTAATCAAGTCTGCCCCGATGAAGCCACCCACCAGGTATCTGCCCGAGCCGGTAACGCCCACGCCAGCTATCTTGACCTTGTCTGCACCCCCCAGAAGCAAGTTCCTGAAGACCTGCCTGACAGCCTCAATTGGCCTTCCCGCAGTCATCAGGTAGTTCTTCCCCAGCAATCGTGTGCCCGATTCATCCATTATCACAGCTTTGGTGCTGGTGGAGCCAACGTCAACCCCGAGGTAGCCAACACACTGTTCTTCTATCCTCTGACTGTCCTTACCGTCCTGAACGGCGACAATTTCCAGCTTGGGCATTTCAAAATAGCGCTGCTTGACCTCTGTCTCCGACAGCATAACACCCTGGGAAGTTTTCCCTATGGAAAGTAATGCCGAACCCAGAGACTCCATGTGAAGATAGTCTTCAGGAATGATTACCTCAACGGCATGCCCGTTCCTGGCAGAAATCATATCATTGAGGGATTTGGCCACGGCGAGATTGGCGGCAACGCCGCCCACAAAATAGACCGGCTCCTGAAAAGTTCCTTTCTTCAAAGAGGCGACCATCCGGGCCACGCTTTCGCAGAGTGCGTAGAGCATGGCGTCCAGCGGGGCCCCCTTCTGCTGGAGGTGGATGAGGTCGGTCTTGGCAAAGACGCTGCACCGGGCGGCTATCCTGGGGGGAGTGCCTTTGCATTTCAGGGCCAGGCTGGCGAAGTCCTCCATGCTGATGCCAATCCTGTATGCCTGCTGCTCCAGGAACCTTCCCGTGCCCGCAGCACAAAGGGGATTGGATTCCACCTTCCACGGCTTCTTCAAGCCATCTTCCAGCTCTATCACCAGGGTGCTCTGGCCGCCGATTTGTATGATGGACTTGACGTCGGGGTAACGGTGCAGCAGCCCGGAGGCAATCGCCAGTGAGCTGCTATATTCCGTCCAACCAAGCTCTTTGGGAATAACAGCCCTGCCCGAGCCGGATACGCCGGCAGCGACAATCTCTTCGAGATTGAATCTCTCGCCCAGCCTGGCGATAAGCAAACTGACGGCAGCCCTGGGGCTGGAGATTACCTTCTCGGTATCAAACTCAATGACCCCGCCGTTCTCATTTATGAGCGCCAGCTTAGCATTGACAGAGCCAATATCTACGCCTAAGTAGTAACCCATCGCTCGGCTCTCAATTGTAGCAGAAAACAGACTTTCTTAAAAGGCTAACTCTTTTTGTCATTGCAAGGGGCGAAGCCCCGAAGCAATCTCGGCGAGGAGTTCATAATGCAACGGATTTGGTTCAAATCGAACCCCTGTTACCAAGAAATCTGACGGGCAAACTCGCAAAGCCAGCAGAGGCAGTCGACAGTCCTTAACCGCTTGCTCCGCAACACGTTGACGGGGTAACACAGTGTTGCTAGAATTGATTCTGGCAGAGGGAGCGAGGTTAGCTTTATCTTTTTGGCTGCCGATTTGACGTGACAAGTTCCAGTTTAAACACAGAGATCATCAAGAACAAGCATGTGCTCTTTGTGGGGGCAGGAGCATCCGCGCCACTTGATCTCAAACCAACACAACCTTTCCTTGAACTGCTGATACAAAAGTTGCCAGAGCTTATTCGAGAAGGCTTCCGCACAGAAATGAGCGAACAAAGCCGAACAAGCCTTAACGAGGCCTTTGCACAAGCCGCTCAGCACTTCGACGTTAATTTACCCGACTCTGAGGTAGTCCTCGATTACCTCGATTATCTGGCCGAAGCCTGCGGCAAGTTAGATATCCTACCAGCGATATTCAGACAACTTGCCCAAACCGGAGGGAACACAGGGTTCCACAGGCAATGGAGAGACATGTTTTCTCGAGTCCAGGCCTATATTCGAAAGGTTATCGTTGAGCATTATTCTACGGTGGATGGCGAACTTGCATCGAGGATATATGAGCCTCTGCTTGAGCCGCTGTGCAAACGAGGACAAGCGCTCCCGATATACACCACAAACTACGACTGGGTGTTTGAACATCTTGCGGAGGCTAAAGGAGCGGATATCTATTTGGAGGACGGCTTCATGAAGACACCTACGGGTGAACGTTGGGCAAGAGAGGCTTTCGACAAATTTAGCTGCAATTCACGGAAAATCAATCTCGTGTTGTTCAAGCTCCATGGCTCAACTTCATGGTACAGAGATGAAGCCTCCCCGCACTTCATCCGGAAGTTCTCAAGGCCAGCACCAGAGCTGGCAGGCTCGAGGGCTGCACTTATTTACCCAACGCAGGTCAAAACTCAAGCCACTCAGGAAGAGCCATTCCGAACTGCCTATGAGTACCTTCGGGAAACTATGATGTACGCCAACCTCGGCATTATCATCGGCTTCTCATTCAGGGACCCCGCTATTAATGACACAATGCGCTACGCATTAGCCAACAATGGCAACCTAAAATTGGTTGTCGTTGAGCCCAAGATGAACGAGGATACAGGGGTCGCACTAAGTGAGCTAGCAGACAAGTTAGGCATTGGGCAGCAGGAATGGAAAGGAAGAATGCGCGTAATCAAAGGTTACTTTGGAGATGACGCGGTTGTATACGAGGAGGTAGCGGTCACCGTGCAAAAACTCGACCAATGGGATGCTCTACAGCCTTGGGTTGAAACGTCGTAGCTGCACCCAAGCAATGAAAACCAAATTGTTACCTTAAGCCAATCTCTCTCGGAATTTCGGGAACAAAATACTAATCAAGCCTACTACAAATCGGGCATCATGCCCCAGGCTCCAGAAGTTCGAAGCCGCTCTGCTTGTCTTGGATGCGCACCACCTTTGCGCCAAGAATTTCATAGAGGATGACCTCCCCCACTAGCCAGGTGGTGACGCCATGCCGCAGGCATCCAGTCATGGTCTGTCCTGCCCGCCCCAGCGCAGCATGGATATGCAGAGCCGGTTTGCCATCTTCACCAGGGGCGAGCACGCCCACCCCCACCACCTCATGCGCTCCATCAATGGGCAAGAGCATGGGCTCCGGCGGTCTTTCCTCCGAACGCCGCGGGCCGACAACGACATCGCCACCCCCAATTCCACCTACTAAGATAGCCTGTCCCACAGATACTCCCTTTCCCTCGGCAAAACGCTCGATGCACTCGGGCACCACATCTCCATCCTCCAGCCGTATCACGAAAACCCGCCCAAGTCGTCCTTCACATGCTTTCATGCTAAACCTCCTTTGCGATTCCAGGGCACAATATCAATTAAGCCTACCATAAACGAGGTACTGTGTCTCTGCAATAGCCAGTGAATACCCCCCACCGGGATTGCCGCGCTCCGCATTCGCTCCGCTCGCAATGACAGGGTGGAGAATGGGATTGTCTCGCCTTTGGCACAGCACCCTCACCTTAATCCTCTCCCATCAAGGGAGAGGAAATTGGGCTCGTAATGACACACTCCTTTGTCATTGCGAGGGGCGAAGCCCCGAAGCAATCTCGGCGGGCTGAGATCCTTCGCTTCGCTCAGGATGACAGGGAGAGGGCTCAGGGCTTTCACTCACGGATTCAGGCAGGCAAGTTCGGTTACCAGGAGTTCTAGAGCTAATTTATCGCTATATTTGCCAGTTTTGATGGCTAAGTCGGTCTCCAAAAGCTTATCGTAAGCCCGTTTCACGCCCTCAAAATCATACAATTTGGCCTGGCTAAGTATTTTATCCAAACCATAGCCTGATTTCATCCCCAACCTATTCTGAATCTGCAGGCGGGACAACCCCTTTCCCAAATCTCCGGCTTGAGCTATTAGGCGGAATTGCCTGGTAATCATAACCAGGATATACGTTGGTGCCACACCCTCATCATATAGCCGATGAAGTATCCGCTGGGCTAACTCAGTCCGACCTTCGGCCACTGCGTCCACCAGAGCAAAGATATTAGCCTCCTGGACATGACTTACCAGTTGTCCGACATCATCTTCGCTGATAGGGCGCTCCTGGCTATAAAGAAGCAGTTTCTGGATTTCACCATCCATCGCCCATAAGTCTCCACCTATGAGTTCAGCGAGCAAATTCACGGCTTGAGGGGTGATATCGCCGCCCTCTTCCTTTACCCGCTGCTGTATCCAGGCCTTTAAGTCCCTGCCTCGCAACAAGGGAAAAGTTCTTACTTCCGCTACCGGTGAAAGCTTCTTTAATAGAGGATTTTGGCCCTTCACCTCCTCATCAACCAGCACCAGCACAGTCGTTTCCGGCATTTGCTTGATGTAGGAGTCCAGGCCTTCCCATTCCCCCAGCCCGTTTCCCGATTTGCCTTTGCGAGACCGCGGCTTACTTTGCTTTACCTCAAAGCGCCCTAATAAGCCATCAACTATAACCAGGCGATGTGAGGATAAAAAAGGAGCGGTATCACATTTATTTCTAAGTTCACCTAAATTTAGATGTTGCCCCTCCAAGCTGGTGGTGCTAGTCGCGACCATCTCCCGATCGCCCAGGTCAGCTTTAATTTTCTCCACAGCTTGATTAAGGGAGAAATCATCCTGACCATAAAGAATGTAGAACATTTACCTGGTATTCTATCACAGCACCGCCTTTTCCTGGCAGAAGCTCAAAACCAAAATATGCTAGGATATAAACATGAAGAAGGAAGCTTTAACAAATTCGGCCTTTAGCGAGAAATGAAAGACCTAGAAGCATAATCATGAGGTATGGCAAACCAGCGACTCAGGGCGTGGTAGGCGGTGTTGTTATCCACAGCCGTTTTAGTACCCTCTGTGCAATAAAGCTAAAGCGCTTCAGCCCACATTGCTCATCCACATTGCTAATACTTTAAGATTGAACCAGTAAACAAACAGCAGAAAGAGGACTAAATATGCAGATTGAACCAGTAAATATACAGCAGAAAGAGGACTAATAACGCAGTTAGCGGCCACCTCCAGAAAGGACTGGCCATCTGTTGAACTCTTCCCACAATAGCCCCGAACGCACCATAGAAAACTATAATACCCACGACAAGTACTGTATGTAAGATATAAGAGCTCGTATAAAGGGCTATCAGGAAAGGAAAAAAGTGTAAGCCTACTATCCATAGCACTATCACTGCCCCTGGTGAATCGGTATAAAGTAGGCCTGGGAAAAATATGTTTGGGAAAAATATGGCTATCATCATTACGCTGTCAAAAAGGAGACCTACGGCACAGCCGATGAGGCCTCCTTTTTGCCACTTCTTGAGGTTTCTAAACCAGCCAGCTAAGCGCCGCATAGCTCCCTTCTCTATTTATGGTATGAAAAAACTGCCACTCTATATCAACAATGCACATTACTACCCAACACTAAAGTAATATCACTGTATTGGCAATGGGCAGAAGAATCAACCAGATAGTTAAGAATCTACCACGCTTCCTCTCAATCGGCATTTCTTCTCCCTTTATTTTGTTACGAAAGTGCTTCACCCACCATATATAGACATACTCAAAGCTTGCCTAATCTACCTCAAACAAAAAGGTACCGGCCACCACTATAGCATTTAACGGGCCAGTACCCTGATTCCTTCCCCTTCATCTCTACCCTGCGCCCAAATAGTTATTTTGAAGAGAAGCTAAAATTTTGGGCTTCAGTCTATACTATGACGCTTGCAGGCATTTGTCAATACCTTGTACTGAGGGCGTTTAGCAATGTCATCTCTCAAAGCAAAATATGCTAGGATATAATCATGAAGGTTGCCATTATCGGGATACCTGAAAGCGGCAAAACGACTATCTTTAATGCCTTAACTAAAGGCAAGGCTGAAGTTGCCGCTTATTCCCCGACCCTGGCTCCCAATTCCGGCGTGGCTAAAGTGCCCGATTCCCGACTATCTGTGCTGGAAGGCATATTCCAGCCCAAAAAGACCGTTCCCGCAGAGGTGAGCTACACAGATATTGCCGGTTCCATCAAGGGCTTTGGCAAAGAAGGAGCAGGGGGAGAATTCTTGAACTACCTGACTACTGCTGATGCCTTGCTCCAGGTAGTGCGAGCTTTTGAAGATGACAGGGTCCCTCATCCTGAAGGAAGCATAGAGCCGAAACGAGACATAGCTTCCTTAGATTTAGAACTCGCTATTTCCGATTTAGCTATTATGGAGAGAAGACTTGAAAAACTGGAGGCAAGTTTAAAAGGAGCTAAAGCAGCAGAGCGCGAATCCTATTTAAAGGAGCAACTTTTGCTTCAAAAGGTTAAGGCGGAGTTAGAGAAAGATATACCAATAAGAATACAAGGCCTGGCTAAAGAAGAACTCAAAATGTTAGCCAACTATCAATTTCTTACCGCCAAACCTATGCTGGTAGTCCTTAATATCGGAGAGGAGCAAATATCACAGGCTTCACAATTGG
>Ga0315541_1002031_pt1 | contig 17549 bp, 16 predicted proteins | sample SalMarSW160190MG_FD_203095 | JGI IMG/M metagenome (GOLD analysis project Ga0315541, IMG submission 203095) | Salt marsh sediment microbial communities from the Plum Island Ecosystem LTER, Massachusetts, United States - Salt Marsh Sediment SW1601-190 ...
GGAGCACTGCCAGTAGATGCCATCTTCACCCCAGTGCAGAAGGTCAATTTCTCTGTAGAATCTATCAAGCCTGGCGAGGAGGGAAGTCCAGAAAAGCTCATCCTGGAGATTTGGACCGATGCTACCATTTTTCCCTGGGAGGCGCTTAGTCAAAGTGCTATCATCTTAATTAATCAGTTCTCTTCCTTCAGGGACCTTGAAGTTCCCATGGCTAGAGCTTTGTTCATTTTGCCCGAGCAATATGATACCCCTGTGGAAGAACTAAATTTATCAACTCGCTCCCGTAATAGTTTGAGGAGAGCGGGTATTTTAACTCTGGGGCAATTGGTAGAGAAAGGCAGGGAGGGTTTGCCACCATTGCCTGGTTTGGGGGCAAAGTCTCGAGCCGAAGTGGAAGAGTTAATAGAAAAATTAGGCTCTCCTGTTCCTAAGAAGAAAGAGGAATGAGACACAAGTTAGCAGGACGGAAATTCAGTAGGGCGACAGAGCACAGATGGGCTTTATACCGAAATCAAGTTACCGCGCTTCTGACTCACGAAAAGGTCACCACCACTGAAGCTAAAGCTAAAGAAGTTCGCAGTTTAGCAGAAAAGATGATCACTTTAGGTAAGGATGGCAGCCTTGCCTCAAGGCGGGAAGCCTTAGCTTTTATTACTGATAAAAAAGTGGTTGACAAGCTATTTGCTGAAATTGCTCCAGACTATGCTGACCGTAGCGGGGGTTATACAAGGTTGCTAAAGCTGGGACCCCGCCCTGGTGATAACGCGCCTATGGTTCAAATTGAATTGGTTAAGTAAGTTTGTTTTGCTCATAGAATATGACGGTACCCAATATCATGGCTTTCAATGGCAAGTTGGCTTGCCTACCATTCAAAATGAGCTTGAGCAAGCTATAAGGCGATTTTGCGGGCAAAGCAGCCGGGTTATGGCAGCTAGCAGAACTGATGCCGGTGTGCATGCCAAGGGACAAGTGGTTAGCTTCTGGGCGAAATCTATATTGGATACCATGACGCTAGTTAAAGCATTAAATTATTATTTACCCAGAGATATCGCGGTCAAAGCGGCTTACAGGGCTAGCGATGATTTTAATGTCCGACGCGACGCTCTGAGCCGGGAGTACCATTATTATATTTTAAATAGCAATACCCGATCGCCGTTTAGTCAAAGGTTTGCTCTATTTGTGCCCAAAATGCTAGATGTAGAGGCGATGAATGAGGCCTGCCAGCTTATCCAAGGTGAGCATGATTTTGCCTCCTTTGCCAGTTCTTTGGATGGCAGCAAGAGCACGCTGCGTAATGTTTATGAAGCGGAAATCGAGAAAAAAGGAGATTTTACCGTTTTCCGTATCGTGGCTAATTCCTTTTTGCCCCACCAGGTACGAAGCACCGTAGGTCTTTTAATCAGGCTGGGCCTGGGTAAAATAGGTATCGAAGGTTTTCGTGATATAATGGAGGCAAGGAGTTTGGGTTTAGCCGGTCCCCTGTCCCCTCCGTGTGGCTTATGCCTTAAGAGGGTCAATTATCCTAAGCCTTTGGGAAGCTAGAGATGAAAACTTATAGTCCTAAAGCTAAAGATATCGAGCGGGAGTGGTGGGTGATTGATGCCACGGATAAAACTCTGGGAAGAATAGCGACACAGATAGCTAAGTTGCTTATGGGCAAGCATAAGACGATTTATGCCCCTCATATTGATACCGGTGACTATGTTGTGGTAATTAATGCTGCCAAAGTAAAGGTGACTGGGGAAAAAGCCGAACAAAAGATTTATTATAGACACTCTGGATATCCCGGCGGCTTAAAGAGCCAAAGGTTCGAGGAACTATTTGGTAAAGACCCTAGCCGTGTGATTGAACTTGCGGTTAAAGGGATGTTGCCTCATAATCGTTTAGGCAGAGCTATGTTTAAGAAACTGAAAGTTTATCCTGGAAATGAGCATCCTCACCAGGCTCAGATTTCCTTTCGTCACCCTGAGCGAGGCGAAGGGCTCAGAACGACCGAGAGCGAAGAAAGCGAAATATTACCAAAGGAAAGGTGATAACTTATGAGCGAGGAAAGTTACGTTTGGGGAACGGGTAAACGCAAATGTGCTATAGCCCAAGTCAAACTTTTCCCGGGCAAGGGAGAGATAATTGTCAACGATAAGCCCTATCAAGAAGCTTTCCCTCGCGTCGAGCATCGCCATATGATTGAACATCCTCTTTTAGCTACAGATAACATGGGCAAATTTCGTGTTATGGTAAAAGTAAATGGCGGTGGCCTCAGTGGTCAGGCTGGAGCCATTCGTCACGGCATTGCTCGAGCTCTTGCTAAAGAAAACGAGCTATTTAAGCCCGTGTTACGTAAAGAAGGCTTGCTTACGCGGGATGCCAGAATCAAAGAACGTAAAAAATACGGACTCAAGCGGGCTCGCAAGGCACCACAATATACCAAGCGCTAACCGTGCTCCGACTTATCAATTGGCAGCGGTGAGCTGGTTTTTCGGATTTTCTTTAAACCCCACTGTGGTAATTCCGTAGCTAAAAGAGGATAAGTCCGTCAGGCATTGACGATTGTTTAATAACATCCGTTTGTCATTCTGAGCGAAGCGAAGAATCTAACCCCGCTCAGGGTAAACTCCGTGAAGAATCTCTCAGATTCTTCGTCGTCCAAATGAATTTGGACTCCTTAGAATGACATTACTAGACGCTCTCAGGCATCGTGCTATTGCTCCAGACAAGAGGAACAGCTATAATATTAACCTGCTGGGGATTAGTCTAGCGGTAGGACGACTGACTCTGGATCAGTTAGGCCAGGTTCGAATCCTGGATCCCCAGCCAGTGTGGCGCATTCGTCTAGAGGCCTAGGACACCTCCCTCTCAAGGAGGAGATCACCGGTTCGAATCCGGTATGCGCTACCAAACACCTCTTTATAACCCAGCTTGAATATGTTGCTCAAGTAGGGCATTGGGCTAATTTGTTCATGACCTTGTTGCTTGCCCTCCTACATGCTAAACTTTGTTGTCAATTAAATGAGAAAACGCGTTTTCTCTGGCTTCCGCCCCACAGGCAGACAACATATTGGTAACTACCTGGGAGCGGTACAGAATTTCGTCGCCCTTCAGGATGAATATGACTGCGTCTATTGCGTGGTGGATATTCATGCTCTCACCACTCTGGAAAACACAGAATCCCTTCGGGAAGATATTTACGAAATGGTGCTTGACTGGCTGGCGGCCGGCATTGACCCCCAGAAGAGCATCATCTTCGTTCAGTCTCATGTTCCTCAAGTGGAGGAGCTCCATACTTTGTTCAGTATGGTGACTCCTTTAGGCTGGTTATTACGTGTTCCGACATTTAAGGAGAAGGTTAAGATGCAGCCACATAACGTCAATTATGGGCTGGTGGGTTATCCCGTTCTCATGACTGCCGATATTGCCCTTTATAAGGGAGAAGTTGTTCCTGTGGGCGAAGACCAGCTTCCTCATCTTGAATTGGCTCGTGAGATAGTGCGCCGGTTTAACTCCCTTTTCGGGTTTGTATTTCCTGAGCCGCAGGCAAAGCTTACCAAATTTCCTTCAGTTTTGGGCCTGGATGGGGTGCAGAAGATGAGCAAAAGCTATAATAACCATATTGAAATAGCTGCTTCTCCAGAGGAAATCTCGGAGCGAGTGATGACTGCCTTTACAGACCCGGCACGGAGGTACCGCTCTGACCCGGGGCATCCTGAAGTGTGTAATGTTTTCCGCCTCCACAATTTTTTCACCACGGCCCGAGTAGAGGAAATTGCTTCAGAGTGTCGTAGCGCTCGCATCGGCTGTGTGGACTGCAAGAAGATACTGGCGCAGAGCATCAGTTCGAATCTGGAACCCTTCCGGGAAAGGCGGGCTGCTTTAGCCTCCAAGTCTGGTTATGTCACTCAAGTTCTTGCCGACGGAGCTAATCGAGCTGAAGTTATAGCCGAAGAGACTATCGGAGAGGTTAAAGAAAAAATGAAGCTCCTTCAGCGTGTAGATTCGGAGCGACTCGGGTAAGGCATAGCCAGCATCTCTAAAATCCCCATGTCCTGAGTTCCGAAGGTATGGCGGAGAGGAATTCGTTGATGATAACATTCTGCTTCCCAGGGGCTAGGAATTTAGACCGAGCAAGTTCGTCTGGTAATCTCATCACGGCATCGGTATTTCAGCTTTATAATTAGGTGAACTAACAACGCATTCTATCTATATCTCTATGAGTAAATTTGGCTATAAACTGGTGACGGGCGATGTCGAGTTGCAAGAGACCTTCGAGGTGAGGAGGGAGGTGTTTGTCCGGGAGCAAGGCATCTCGGAGGGCCTGGTGTTCGATGAGCACGACAGGGGAGCTCTGCATATGGTGGTCAAAGATGGGGAGAGAGTTATTGGCACTGCCAGGGTTCAATTTTTGGCTGATAACCAGGCCAAGTTAGAGAGAATGGCTGTCTTAAAACGTTACCGCCGTAAAGGCATCGGAAAGGAAATGCTTCTGTTTTTGGATGCAGTATGGAAGGATAAACAGGTACAACAAGTAATTATCCATGCCCAATTTGAAGTTGTTCCCTTCTATAAGTTATGCGGCTTTTACAAATTGGGCTTGCCTTTTCAGGAAGCTGGCATCAAACACATAAAGATGTGCAAACGACTTTGACCCGGTTTGCCGAATGACAAACAGTGCCGCAATAAGAGTTCCTGGCACTTTCTATGTTTTTTCTCACGGGAGTTACTGGCATAACAATCTCAATTGTAATGCTGCGGGGCTTGCATTGACCTTGAGGTACAATTGTGGTAGCATCAGCAATCCGATGAAGCAAATTGAGCTAATCTCCTTCGACGGTGAAGGAACATTGCGAACATTTGGTTTTGGCCAGATAGTATGGCATGAGGATATTCCAGCCCTTCATGCCCAAAAGAAGGGGAGTGATCTCACTCAAGTCAAGAAAGCTGTTGCCATAGAGCCTTACTTTGCTCACATTTTTTCCTCTACTTTCCACTACAAGCAGCTGGAGACGCCAATTCTTACCTTGGGATGTGCCTAGAAATGGATTTTAAGCCAAGCCAGCTTGTCGATATAGGCGATAACTGGCAATTAGATTTTCTTAACCGCAAGCAGGTAGGCATAACCGCTTTCTACCTTGATAGAGCAGGCGGCAATCATCAAGAGTCTATCAGCAATTTAGCTGAACTAAAATCCTATTTATTACGACCTAGTTATGGAAGTTAATTGGGCACAGGTATTATTTAACTCCGCGATTACAGGGAGCATTTATCTCCTCGGTGCTGTGGGACTGAGCGTAACCTATAGACTTTCCGGTTTTCCTAATTTTGCCCATGCTGAGTTTATCACTCTGGGAGCATTCATTAGCTATTTTGTTGCTGAGGAGCTGGGAGTAGGGCTGCCTGGAGCTTGTCTTGCTGCTTTCATGGTTGCTGGAATAGTTGGCTTTCTATGCTACCGGGGCATTTTTCAGCCTCTGTCTAAGAGAGGGGCTTCCATAATTCACCTGATGGTGGCTTCCATCGCCCTGGGCTTTGTTCTCAGGCATGTTATCAATGCTGTCTGGACTGATTCTCCTTATTACTTTACCACGGTCACCTTTCCTTCTTACCACATAGGGGCGGTCACAACTACCAGTCTTTACCTATGGCTTGTCTTTAGCGCGCTGGCTCTCTCGGTGGGTATGCACCTTGTTTTGACCCGGACCGAGGTAGGCAAAGCCATTAGAGCGACCTCGAGCAACCCTGACCTTGCCTTAGCCTCGGGCATCAATACTGAGCGGGTAATCGGGATAACTTGGTTTGTTGGTGCTGGACTGGCTGCTGTTGCCGGCGTGGTTCGAGGGGTCGGGACGTTGGTTAATCCTATGATAGGGTGGGAGATTATCCTGCCGATCTTCGCTGTGGTAATACTTGGCGGCATAGGTAACTACTATGGCGCTATAGCTGCTGCCTTTATCATCGGGCTGGCTGAAAATGTCGGTGTTGTGGCTCTAATGGCTGTGGGACTTTCTGCCGAGTATCGCATAGCGATAGGTTTCTTGATTCTGATAATAACTTTGATTGCGCGACCACAGGGACTGGCGATGCTATTCAGGAGGGCTTGATTTGGGGCTATTAACTTTTTTTCTGGACCTCGTTGTTTTTGTAGGCATCTTTGGCATCCTGGCTTTAAGCCTCAACCTTGAATTTGGCTTCACCGGGCTTGCAAATTTCGGCAAAGTAGCTTTCTTCCTGCTAGGTGCTTACACTTATGCCCTCCTGTCCCAGATTGGCATTCCTTTCTACCTTTGCCTTGGTCTCGGTGCGTTAGTATCAGCCCTTTTTGGTCTCCTCATTTCTTTACCCGCTCTCAGGTTGCGAACAGACTATCTAGCGATAGTAATTCTAGCCTTCGGGGAGATTCTAAGGTATGTCGTCAGAGCTGAAAATATTGGCGGATGGCGGGGTATGGTGCATATTCCTCCAGTTTTCACCTGGACTGGCTCTTTGCTTACCTACCGCTTAGAGAATGTGGGACTTGTGTTCGTTTGTTTGCTGGTCTTCTTCGCCATAGCTCAATTGCTGGCTAATTCCCCCTATGGTCGGGTAATACGGGCAATAAGGGAAGATGAGGTAGCTGCAGAGGCGTTGGGCAAGAACCGGGCTAAATACAAAGCTCAAATCCTTATGCTCGGGTCAGCTATGGCCGGGGTGGCAGGTGGGCTTTATGCCCAGTATCAAGAATGTGTCACCCCGGGTATGTTCATACCTATGGTCACCTTTACGGTGTGGATAATGGTTATTGTGGGTGGTCCAGCTAATAACTGGGGGGTATTACTAGGGGCAGCCCTCGTTATGCTTTTTGACCGCGGCGCAAATATCGCCAAAGACTATCTCACCTTGCCCGTTGACCCCCATAACTTGCAATATATTCTGTTTGGTGTTTTAATTATCTTGGTTTTGTTTTATCGCCCAGGAGGTTTGCTAAAGGAGAGCCAGGTTAAGACAAAGGCATCGGAGATAGCTCGATATGCAAGAGACACGGATAACAACAAGAGAAGTTAGCAAACACTTTGGTGTTCGTATCTTCATATTTATGGAGCCCCTGATTTCAGGGGCTATCTAAAAGCAACTATTACCGAAGCAATTACCCGTCCGATTTGATTCGTTATCAGGTATATGATTTCCTTGATTGCGATAGGGCATATGTTTCGGGGACAAATAGGCAGATGAAAACAAAGGTATAATTTATTATGCAAGAGGCCTTGTTACAAATAAGAGAAGTTAGCAAGCATTTTGGTGGCGTTTACGCCGTCAATGGTGTAACTCTAGACATTAAAGAAGGTGGCATCTGGGGGCTAGTGGGGCCCAATGGCAGCGGCAAAAGCACCTTGTTTAACACTATACTGGGCCTTTATAGCCCGGATGGGGGCGATATTTACTTCAACGGCCACCATATTAACAAGTTGGCCCCTCACCGAATTTATGCTTTGGGATTGGGCAGCGCGTTCCAGTTGCCGCGACTGTTTCTCCGGATGAGCGTACTGGACAATATGCTAGTAGCAGCGCGAGGACATCAGGGTGATGGGCTCACGAATAGCCTCTTCTACAGAAGAAGGTGGCAGAAGCAGGAACAAGGGCTAATAGAAGAAGCTCTAGATATCCTTGAGCTTGTGGAGCTGGGCAATTGTATGCACTCCCCTGCAGGTGAACTCTCTGGAGGACAAAGGAAACTTCTCGAAGTAGCCAGAGGACTTATGGCTAGGCCGCGGCTCTTGCTCCTCGACGAACCAGCGGCAGGAGTAAACCCGGTGTTAGGCAAGAGCATATTTAAGAAGTTGCATGATTTCTCTCGCAACGGCACAACCTTCTTCGTGGTGGAGCACAGATTAGAGATATTGTTTGAGTTCGCCTCGTGGGTTTATGTTATGGATAAAGGCAGGACAGTGGCTGGAGGACACCCTGAAGACATTATTGACGACCGCGCCTTCTATCAGGCATACATGGGAGGGGAATAAGTGGGATCAACCTTTGAAGCGAAGAATATCTATGCTGGCTACGGCGACGTCACCATTGTCTATGACGTTTCCATAGAGGTAGCTGAAGGCGAAATTGTAGCTATTGTAGGGCCTAACGGCAGTGGCAAGTCAACCTTAGTTAAGAGCTTTCTCGGTTTTGCCAAATTATTTCAGGGTAATGTTTTCTACCAGGGTAAAGACATTACCGGCCTAGCTCCTCATGAAGCAGTAAGTCTGGGCATAGGCTACGTCCCACAAATAAACAATGTCTTCCCCAACCTCACCATAAGTGAGAATTTGGAGATGGGAGCTTATCACAGAAAAGGCAAGGATGCCATTAAGGTCAGCCGGAGGGAAATTCTGACCATGTTTCCCGAGCTTGAAGAGCGGAAGAATGCCCTTGGGGAAAATCTGAGCGGCGGTGAAAAGCAGATGCTGGCTATAGCCAGAGCCATGGTAGCACAACCCAAGGTGCTGTTGCTTGATGAGCCGCTAGCTTCTTTATCGCCCAAGCCAGCAAATGCAATCATGTCTAAGCTGGGAAAAATAAAAGAAGGCGGCACAGCCATAGTGATCGTGGAGCAGAATGTCGACAAAGCTTTAAGTATTTCCAGCCGGGGTTATGTCCTGGTAAACGGCGCTTGCGCTATGGAAGGCGATGCCAGTTCCTTGCTGGCTGAGGATTCCTCGAAGAAGCGCTTTCTGGGATTAAAGGGGTATTGACAGGAATTTACCCCCCTGGCATAATTAGTAATTAGGAATTAATTCTTTAATTTAGTAAGGAGGTATAAAGAATGGTTAAAAGGTTATTAATGGTAATAGGTGTCATGGCTCTTCTCGTTTCCCTGGTAGCCTGTGATGGAGGGACTCCGGAGGAGGTTGTTATCAGCACTGCTTCTTTACCTGAGGGCATACTTAATAACAGTTACCACGCTAGCCTTGCCGCTACTGGAGGCGCCGATGAATATACATGGTCGGTCGCTTCCGGTGCTTTGCCCGAGGGGCTGAGCCTTAGCACTGCCGGGGATATCTCCGGCATCCCAACGGGTAGCGGCAGTGCTAGCTTTACCGCGGAGGTAAGCAGTGGTGAAGCCAGCGCTACAAAGTCTCTGTCCATTCTGGTGCATGAGACGGTGCCCATCGGCTGTGTGTGCACCAAGACCGGAGATTTAGGTCCCATGGGGATGAGAATGTTCCAAGGTGCTGAATTAGCCGTAGAGGAAATCAACGCCGCGGGCGGCATAAACGGGGCGCTGGTAGAGTTGCTTGAGGAAGACGATGCTACTGACCCGGCCAAGTCCCTCGAGCGCGTGAAGAAACTTGCTGAGGTAGACGGGGTAAAGGTGTCGGTTGGAGCCTGGTTTGGCGGTAGTTCGCAGGCAGTAGCTCCCTACGCTGAGCTGAATAAAATCGTGATGGTATCGCCATCGTGCACACTTGCTCCTTCCCTTCTTGCTGAACAGGGATGGGACAAATATGTCTTCCATGTCTGCCTCCACGATGGTCTTCAGGGTCAGCTCCTAGCGAAGATAGCCCACGATAACGGCTACACTAGGGCGGCCGCTATAGTTCAGGATACCCCTTATGGTATTGGGTTGGGCGAAGCTTTCTTCGATGCTCTTGATGAGTATGGTATAACCCATATGGATAACGTGGTGACCTATGACCGAGCTACAAAAGACTATCTCACCCAGCTGGAGCAGATTAAGACTTGGGGGCCCGATGTAGTTCTGCTCGTTTCTTACTGTGATGATGGTATCGTAGTTTTCAAGCAGGCTTCACAGCAGGAAATGGGACTGGATAACGGCATCGCCTGGCTGGGCTGTGATGGCAACTACGGCTCAGGTATGTTTGAAGACCCGACATGTGCCGAATTTATGGCAAACTCGGTTGTTGCTGGCACCAGGAGTGTCGGACCCTCGCCTGAGGAATATGCGCCTTATGGTGACTTTATTGATGCTTACACTGCTGAGTATGGTGAAGCCCCCGAAATCTATTGCGACCACATGTATGATTGTGTCAACCTAATCGCTGCAGCAATAGAGGAAGCTGGGATCTACGATAATGAAGCCATAAGGGATGCTATGGTTGAGGTAGGCCAGGGCTACGAAGGTGCCACTGGTGTTCTTAGCTGGGATGAACATGGCAACCGCCTGAGCGGCACATTTGAAATCTGGAAGGTGAGAGAGACCACCCCAGGCGAATATGAGAACTATCGGGTGGAGCTGGTTCCAGTAGAGTAGAAATTGTTCTTGGCACTCGCCGATGGTCAGGATGTCGCCCGTTAGCTAACGGGTGGCATACTGAATTCTTTGGGAGAATATGGAAAAGCCTGGCCAGCTCGACAGTTTGAAAATCGTTGTGCTAGCCGAGGACTCCGTTCTTTACGAAAGCCCGTACCTGGGGCAGCACGGGGTCTCCTTTCTGCTCCAGGGAACGAAGCGGAGAGATAACAAAAGAATCCTGGTTGATGTGGGTCAGAACTCCCCGGCACTTCTCAAGAATATGGAAATGATGGACATCTCCCCGTCGTCCATCGACGCCATCGTGCTGACTCACTGCCACTACGACCATACGCAGGGGATAGCAGCGATGCTCGCGAGGATAGACAAAAGGGGCGTTCCCGTAATTGCTCATCAGGACATTTTCCGCCTGAATTTCCTCACCGAGCCTCGTTTCAGGCATGTAGGCATTATGCCCGGCGACTCCCGAGAGGAGATAGAAAAGGCTGGCGGCAGCGTGGTGCTCAGCAGAGATCCTGTTACCCTCATGCCCGGGATTACCACCACTGGCGAGGTGAAGCGCAAGACTGACTTTGAGGAGGTGGGGATAGGACTGAAGACGATAGAGGACGGAGTAAACCGGGATGACCAGATGCTCGATGACATATCCGTGGTGGCGAATGTCAAGAACAAGGGACTGGTGATCATAACCGGTTGCAGTCACGCCGGAATCATCAATATCTTAAGACAAGCCATGGAATTGACCCACTGCAACAGAATAGAGGGTATTATCGGTGGTCTGCACCTTATCGACGCTCCTGAGGACAGGATAAAACGAACGGTGGAGGAGTTGCGTAAGCTAGCCCCTGCCTGGCTCTACGCCGGTCATTGCACCGGGTTCAAGGCACAGGTGGAGCTTTATCTAGCCCTCAAGCAAAAGTTCTCGCCGTTGCATACCGGGATGCGAATTGAGATTTAAGCAGTGGTGAAGGGGAAAGAAACGAAAGCGAGACACTTTCTGATAGCACCAACATTATCGTGCTAACCTTATCATGGCGGGTAAGTCCTGTGTTAAGTATGTCACCGGAACGTGTCATAAAATAGCTGGAAGCTAGGCGGTCCCAGCGACCACTTCTTCATTTGCCAAAATCTCGTATCAAGTTTTGCCACACACAGTTACATTTAATCTTCTTACAATCCATCCCCAGCTTCGCCCACATTGCCCCACATTGCCAGAGTTTGTTTGCAAAGGGCAACCTTTTATCCCGAATTGTGGAGAGCCCTTTCCACCAATGATACCTATTTTAGCTTCAGTCATTAGGTTTCTCCATGCGCGTCACATTCATATGAACGAGTGCAGGGGCTTGACAAGAACTGAGGAGGGTTGTAGCATTCCATCTTAGTCGATTTATTCGAAAACGACTGACCCAATACAATAGGCAGAGGTTCATCAAATTTGGAGGGGTAGATGAAAGCAGTAATCACGAGTATTGTGGTAGCCATTATACTTATCTTAATCTTTTCCTTGCCAGCTCTAGCCCAGGAGAGCGGCACCATAACCATCACTATGACAGGAGTCAATGAGATTTCCATCAGTCTGGATAAAACAGAATGGCCGCTGGGAGAAGTGGCCGTAGACACAGAGCACACAACAAGCCCGCCGATAGAGTGGTGCACTTTAACTGTAGAGGGCAATTGTAATGTGAATACCTTTATCCTGGGGGAGGATGCTGAATGGTATGAGGATGGAGTGGGGAAAGATTATTATTGGACGTTGAGCAGCGACGAGACTAATGGTGAGGATGAATATGTGTTATGGTTTCGAGTAGCTGGCGATGTTCCGCCTGAAGGTCGTGGGTACGTGCTTATTACCAACGAGGAAACCCAATTGTGGCCGTATTCTGATCACCCACCTCTTGAGCCTGGGCAGTACAAGCAATTTGGTCTGAGATTGTTAACGCCGACCTACTTCGTTGGTGGCAGGCCGATGCAAACTCAGATCACCATAAGCGCAGTGGCTGCCTGATGATAGGGCATATTAGAGTCTTCCTCGTAATTTTGTATAATTCCTCTCCCCTCACGGGAGAATATAAAGGAAAATCCTAAACAATATAGAAATTAAAAAATCAAAGGTCAAAAATCAAAATGACAACTCAAAATGCAAAACCTTTTAACTTTTGCTCTGTCATTTTGCACTTTTATTTTTGCCTTTTGCATTTTGAAAGGATTTGTTTAGAGATTAGGAATTAGGATTTAGAGTTTCATAGTTTGGGATTTGCGGAATAGTGAGGGTGAATTATCAAGAGTTTTGCGGTCAATTGTAAATTAGCTGGGCTCATTGCCGCTTTACTGGTCATCCTTCTGCCTTCTTTTACTCTGGCTCAGGACTTTAACTTCAGCGTCTCCCCCGCCGAGGTACACATAGACAGCTTGTCCCCGGGAGAGGCAGCGGAATTCGAACTGACCATTCACAATAAAGATGAGATAGCTCATAATTTCACTATCGCTACTTTTCAGCCTCCGGAAGAGGAAAGAAGGGAAGGGAGGACTGAATTCCCCGATGATAGCTGGATAAGCTTTTCCTATCAAGAAATCGAAGTAGCCGCTAATTCTGAGGCCAATGTAACGGTAACGCTAGCTATACCTCGAGAGCAAAAATGGGCAGGCGGGGACTGGGAGACATGGCTGGGAGTCGCTGCTGAATCCAGTGACCTGTTGGCCGTAAGGTTATATGCTCGCCTGCTGGTGTCCACAAACCCCGTAGTGGAAGCCAGGTCCAATGCCGGATTGGTCGCTGGGATTGTCGTGGGCATAATACTTCTTGGCTATGGTGGTTATTATTACTTCAGGCGCAAAACCAAGCCCAAATGACCGTTAAGCTTCAGCACACGAGGCTGAAGCCTCGGACTGAACAAACCCAAATGTCAAAATCCAAATGACAACTGAAATCCAAATGCCCCGCCTGCCGAGCCCTGGCGGGCAGGTTGAATGTCAAAACTACTCAGTTTTGTGATTTGGACTTTGAGCTTCGTTTGGCATTTGAGCTTTGTCATTTGTCATTGCCCGCGCAAAGAGATTGCCACGCCCCGACAAGTCGGGGTTCGCAATGACCAAGAGGCAATACTGAGCATGCAGGCGTCATCTCCAGAGGGGCATAGTACTATTTTCTACTGCAAAACAGTACTGATAGGTGATTCCCATGAACCTGGCTGGCTGGTATGCTAAAGATACTACGGCAGAATGATGTAATAAATAGAGGCGACATGAAAGTAGCTGATTCCACCTCTCAAAGTTATGAAGCTAAGCTGGTCGAGAAGCTGCGCTCGGGCGACAGCACAGCCAGGGAAGAATTCTATAATATTTATAGGAACAGACTCTACTCTCTGGTATTGGAACAAGTGGACCGAGACCAGGCCGTAGCTGAGGATTTGGTTCAGGAAGCATTCCTTGCTGCACTGAGTTCACTGGATAAATTCCGTGGTGACAGCCAGCTTTATACCTGGCTGCGCAGTATCGCATTTCACAAGATAAATGACTTTTATCGTCGCCAGGCGCGAGAGCCTAAACCTCAGGAATCGCCCCCGGATTTTGATGCCATGAAGCAGCTAGAGCAAACCGGGGGCGATGAACCAGCGCCCCTCACTGTGATGGAGTCCGAAGAGATTCGCCAGTCAGTTCACCAGGCTTTGGAGGGCTTGCCTCGGGATTATCAAGCGGTGCTGGTATTGAAATACCTCGAAGAGATGCCCGTGCTAGAGATAAGTCAGGTTATGGGTCGTTCACCAAAGTCGGTTGAGGGATTGCTGGCGCGGGCTCGGAAGGCTATGCGAGATAACCTGGCAGAAAACAACCACGAGGAAAACAACCACGAAAAGTGATTATAAGCTTCCGCCTGATTCCGGCATAAAATCCACAGCAACCCCCCACAAAATTCTAATATCTGATCTAAATAAATCCCTCCAAAATGCTAAAAGTAAAAATAAAAGTGCAAAATGACGGAGCAAAAATTAAAAAGTTTTGCATTTTGAGTTGTCATTTTGATTTTTAACCTTTGATTTTTAATTTCTGTATTGTTTGGGATTTCGTGCTTAGAATTTGCCTGTAGCTTCCGTGCAGGCAGTATCTACGTCATATATAACAGGAACCTAATCCGAGGATACTGTCTCCGTTACCGCCTGGAAAGCGTTGACCAGCCCCTGCCCCACACCATCGACAGCGATGGGAGAGCAACTATTTTCAATAGCCTGCCGCACTTCATCGTTAATTACGCCGTTGCTGTTGCTATCCTCAGTGACACTGAAAACCAGGGCAGCCACGCCTGAGACATGGGCCCCGGCTGCCGAGGTGCCAGTCTTATAGCCATATTGATTCTGGGGCAATTCAGAGTAAATGTTAAAGCCTGGAGCAGCTACATCCACCCAGTCGCCATGGCTGGATAACAAAGCTAAGGAATTGTTTTCATTGGTGCCGGCCACCGCAAGACAATTGGCATAATAAGCCGGGTAGGAAGGCTCCGACCCACCTTTATTGCCCGCCGCTGCTATAATTATCGCTCCCTGGCTCCAGGCATAGTTTACCGCTTCTACCAAATCCGGCGATGCTTTCATGGCCAGGCTTATGTTGATAACTTTGGTTCCGTGGTCCACTGCCCAGATGATGCCTCTGGCTACCACTGAGGGCTCGCACCTCCCTGTATCATCAGCCACCTTTACATTCATTAGCCGGCATTCCGGGGCGATGGCGGCAATGGTGCCCGCCATGTGGGTCCCGTGCCCATAAAGGTCATCGCTTGTCGGGCTATCGGTGAAATTGACCTCAGCCACCACCCTATCAGCCAAATCCTGGTTATCCTTATTAATGCCCGTATCCAGCACAGCCACTATAATTGACTGGTCCCCTCTGGTTATTTGCCAGGCCTGGGGTGCCTCAATCTTGGTTACGCCCCACCTCTCAGCCAGATAGCTATCATCGAGAGAATACGTCGCCTGTGGGGAGGGACCATAGCTTGGGGAATCGCTATTATCGGCACGTGCCACATGATAAACAGGCGAATAACTATCGGCTGACACGCTTTCTCTGGCAAGTAACACACCGTTTACTAACGCAGCAACGAGTATTACCTCAAACAGCGTCAGGGCTATGGCTAAATATTTTAGTTTCTTCAATATAAATTATATATAGCAGCCAGCCAATCCAATGAGAATCACCCATCGGTACCGTTTCGGTACTGTTTTGCCTAGAATTTAGTAATGCGACCTTTTACCTAGGACTTATTGGCTAGGGACGTTTATAGTCTTGCGCATGACCTCGTATAGAATTTCTGTCCCTAGGGTCGTGCAGCATGAGGCTCAAGCTTCAGACGTCCTTGCGAGTTTTCTCTCCCTGTCATTGCGAGGCGTAGCCGAAGCAATCCAACACAAAATGTCGGGCCCCTTCTCTATATGTCATTCTGAGCCTCTTCAACTACTGTCATTGCGAGCCCCGACTTGTCAGGGCGAAGAATCTTCCGAGGCGTGAGGAAATCCTCTCCTTACGTCCTGAGCAAAGCGAAGGATCTTGAAATGGTAAACAACATAGCCGCCTCTTTCTAAAAGTTTTACATTTTAAGTTGTCATTTTGCTTTTTGACCTTTGATTTTTAATTTTTGTTTTACCCCAGAGCCTGGTCCTAGTACTTTTTAACTAGTACTTTATTGACAAAAGAAAGGGAGTTTTGCTAGCATTAGACATAATACTTGGAAGGGAGGCAGGGCAAAGAAAGTAGATTCACTAGTACCGCTAGTATCTACTACTTGGTTGACAAATTCGACCCCCCCCCAAAAAAGTACTGGAAAAAGTGAGGGATTTTATCTTTTTTAGCGACTAAGTATATGACAAAGGTAATAGGTTATTAGTATGGTAATAGGCTGTTAGTCCTACGAGGAGGATAGATATGAAAAATAGAATAATTTCTTTAATAACTGTGGTCATGTTGATTTTCATGACCTTGCCTGCCACCAGCCCCCCACCGGTGCAGGCAGCTACTTGGCCTCGGTGCATAAATGGCTGTACGGCAAACGATGTACAAATCAATAGCGTGTGGCTGGATGCCCCAAGTAGCTGCACGCCGGGCGGGACTGTTACCGGTGACGTGCGGATGAATTTGTACTTCAATCGGCAAAACACGTATTGCATTGTTGTTGTGGCAGATCTGTATGAAGGTGGAGCGCTTAAACAAGCGAACTGGACAAGCAACATAATGGATTATCACCACGGGAAGGGCGATTATACCTACTCGATGGGAACTGTCAACTGGACCTGCGGGAAGCTCTTCGAGATGCGGAATATCTTAGTAATGTGGGACAGTAACTCTCCCGGCGGAGGTGGTTGTCCGACGGATTGTTCCAACTATTCAAAATCGAAGTGCGACCAGCCTGCGGACATTATTGTGACAACCCCCCTCATCGCTGACTTCAGGGCTGACCCCGTATGCTACTGCAATAACACCATATTCATTGACGAAACAACTGGTGGAGTAAAACCATACACCTATAGCTGGGATTTTGATGACAGTGACGGCATAGGCACTGACTCAACCGACCAGAACCACAGTTGCCACTACGATAGCGTCGGCAACTACACCGTAACCCTCACCGTGACCGACGATGAAGGTACCACCAAAAGCGCAATCCATAATGTGACAGTCTATCCCAATCCTACAGCCAGCATTACGCCAGACCCGTCTGAGGTATGTCCAGGCGTTGATTTGCAGCTTGATGGCAACCCTTCGGGTGGCTCGGGCATCTACACCACTCATAGCTGGACTGGGAATGGTACGATATACTTGTCAGACCCCAATATACAGGACCCGCTCTTCAACTCGCCTACACCGGGCACGTATAGCTTGACCTATACTGTGACTGATGACAATGACTGTGTAGGCAGTGATAACATCACGGTCACGGTCAAAGGGCCATATACTTTGACGGTTATCTCCGATGGCTGCTGTCCCATAGATGTAAGCTATGAAGGCGGAGGTGGTATAGTAGATGCTGGCGAGAGCGAGACCTTCTACAATATCCCCTGCTGCACCAATGTCACCGTTAGTGCTGATGACAGCTCTGTGTGCTGTGAGTTTGTGAGCTGGTCAGATGGCGGGGCCAAATCTCACACCGTCCACATGGACGCTGACAAGACCGTAACTGCCACCTGCACAGGACTGGGTCCCTATGATCTCACGGTTATCTCCGATGGCTGCTGTCCCATAGATGTAAGCTATGAAGGCGGAGGTGGTATAGTAGATGCTGGCGAGAGCGAGACCTTCTACAATATCCCCTGCTGCACCAATGTCACCGTTAGTGCTG
>Ga0315541_1002037_pt1 | contig 17528 bp, 10 predicted proteins | sample SalMarSW160190MG_FD_203095 | JGI IMG/M metagenome (GOLD analysis project Ga0315541, IMG submission 203095) | Salt marsh sediment microbial communities from the Plum Island Ecosystem LTER, Massachusetts, United States - Salt Marsh Sediment SW1601-190 ...
TCTTTTGATGTGTTCTCACCATTCCCAGATATTTAAGTATGGTATTGATAAATTCAATCCTGTTGCAGATAGTATAAATCAACAGTATCCAGATGTTGAGTGGAAATCTCTTGGATTTATAGTGAAAAAAATGTATCTTGAAAAGAACAACTATGATGGCAGTGTAGATGTTATGTTTTATGGTAACGATGTTATTGTCTCAAACGAGACAGATATACCTCATACATATTATCTTAAGAAAATTGAAAATTTGAATGTTCCTATTTATAATGTTACTGTCAATGGGAGTCCTGTAGGATTTACTCTAATAGATTCTATCTTGCAAATCGAGATTGATATTCCTCCACACACAGAAAAAGAAATCAGAATTAATTATTATTCAGGGGATAAAGATTTTACTATAATTGATAGCACCGTAAAGATAGATACCCTTACTAATGTGGTCGATCTGAAAATTTTAAATAATGGAAACACTGGGGGTAGCTGCCCCATAGGTGTTTACAGCAGAGTTCCTGGAAATGATAATCTATTATATCTTTCAATCGCCTATATTGAATCCTTTAACACAGCATGGTTAGAAATTACCCTTCCAGATACATTCGACATAGGGACTCACCCCTTTTATATATTCTTGGATCCATTTAATATTATCCTTGAAAGAGAAGAAGATAACAATATTTATAGATTTGGCTTCAGGGTAGACCTGGATATTGATAATGATACCCTTGATGTTGTTAATAATATCATAGATTTTGATTCTCTCCCGGCAGGTCCTGCCTACATTTCTAAATCTCTTCTGATAGTAAATACATCTGACTCAATAAATCCGGATTATCTTGATGGGCCAAGTATTGCGGATGTTAAACGTGTTTACCTTGAATCAGGTATTCTTATTAATGGAAACGACACACTAAAGAGCCCATTTCTTGAGGGCATTCCTGATTCACTTTCCATAGGTTCATCAAAGGAGCTAAGACTCACCCTATTCATACCTGGAGGTAAAATGAAAGGTGATTATTCGGGGTATATAAAAATACAAGCAGTTGGAGAGGATTCTACCATTGACACTGACAGTGTATACGTCATAGTAAAAGGGCCCTATCCTGAGGAGACCCTTGAATATCTCAAGGTTTTCCCTAACCCCTTTAGGCCAGATATGGGGCATGAAAAGGTTAATTTTGAGGGAATTACCGAGAATACTACCGTGATAATTTATGATATTAAAGGGAGAGAGGTATGGAGGGGAAAAGAAGATAATACAGACGGTCTTATCACCTGGAATCCTGCCGAGGTTGCAAGTGGGGTTTATTTATATGTTGTGAAGAACAATAATGAAATAAAAAGAGGAAAAATTGCAATAATAAAATGAGGAAGAGAAAATGAATGTATTACTTATACTCGGCGTTTTTACAACAGGTAGCTGCAGTGGGGTTTCTCTGGAGCTTAACCGTGGAGCAAGGCCTTTCTCCATGGGAGGGAGTTTTATTGGAGTAAATAATGATATTAGCTCCTTTTATTATAATCCAGCGACACTGGGAGGCATTGACGGTCTTTCAGTTGACTTCTCCTATTTTTCAATAACTATGGATATAAGGGATAACTCATTACTTTTAGCCTATCCTTATGGCAGGTTTACCTCTGGTCTGAGCATTTCATATCTCGATTATGGCAAATTTATTGGGATGGATGAACACGCAAGGAACGAACGGGTGTTTGATGCTAGTGATTTGATTGTAAACTGTGGGCTTTCGTATTCTATAAGAAAAAATACATATTTAGGTGCTGAAATAAAATATTTTGAGAGTAGGATCGATACCTTCCAGACGACGTCTTATTCCCTAAATCTGGGATTAAGCGGTACAACGGAATTATTCCAGTGGGGTTTTGCGTTAAGGAATGTCGGGAAAGGTCTGGAGTTTATTAATGAGGATTATAATTTACCCATGATTATTGGCGCAGGGATTGCAAAAGAAATGAATAAGAATATTTTTTTAACAAGTGCCCTTGAAATTCCAATAGATCATTTCCCTGTAATATCCACCGGGATGGAGTATTCTCTTCTTGATATACTATTTCTGAGAATAGGTTTCCGTTCAGATAGAGCAGGAATTCTTTCAAAATTTTCTTTTGGGATGGGATTGAGTTATAATAAATTCAACTTTGATTTTGGCTTTTCAACCTTAGGGGATTTTGGAAATAGTTACATTATCTCGGTCAAATACTAGCATAAAGAAAGAACTCATTCAAATCCGAAGTGTGTAGAGAGAATTTTTACGAGACTAACTTTTGGCGTAAAAAGTTTATCTTATCAGTACCTTGGTATTACCCTCTGAAAGTCAGGTAGAATTTTCTATTATATTTGATTGGGGGAGATGATAGATAAAATGCGGAAGAAAATTGGGTAAATAAGGTTTTCTTTCTAAACTCTACCTGATCAAGTTCCTCATCCATAAAGGGATTATAAGTAAGTAAATATTCTTGTCAAGAGGGGTGGTTGGGCAATCTGCATGGAATTAAGTGAGCGCCAACTACGTGAATGATTTTCATTTATGCATAGACAATCTTGTTGCTGTTTATTACGAAAAGAGCATTCCTTGTGAAAAAGTGTTATCCACATGTAGCTTTTAAGAACTCACTTATATAATTGCATTTACAAAGGGTAGAGGTGAAGAATCATTAATCCCTAAATGACTTAACCCTTGCGGGCTCTTATATATATTATATTTTTATTGTGTGAAAGATAAACAAAAAGAAATAAACTCCAAGCTACAAATACTCCTTGTTGTGGGAAATAATTCTATTCCTCAGGACACAAGGGTATGGGCGGAGGCTAAAGCACTAAAAGAAAATAGTTCCGAAGTTTCTAAACTTTCTCCTAATAATAAAGTCCTGGATGGTATTGAGATCTACCCATATCTCAGTTTCACAGAAAGAGCTACGGTATTCGGCTTATTATTTGAATGCATTCTTTCGCCCATTTTTATTTACTCTCGTAAAGTATATCTTGGGGAGTTTTTTAATATTGTCCACATGGCAAATCCGCTAGATTTGTTGTGCATTATACTCTTTTCCCCTATATTATTTATGGTAAAGGGGTTTTTCGATTATAAAAATGATGGAATATATGGCCTTAGGTAAACCAATTGTGCAATATAAGGGTATTGAACGAAAATTCTCTGCCCAAAAGGCATCTGTTTACATAAAGAACAACCATGTAAGTCTTTTGGGAGAAGCTATTAATTATCTCTTAAAAGACAAAGAGAGGAGAAAGGATTCGGACTTCTTTGGCAGGAAAAGGGTTGAGATTTGCAATGGGATATTCAGGAAAGAGCGCATAAGAATTTATAAGGAGATTTTATTTTGATAAATGTGAAGGAACCGATATAGAACCTTTTCTCTTACCTCAAAAGGGGCATTGCAAACTATATCGTTATTGGATTATCTAATCAGGAATCACCTTGAAACCTAAAATCCTTCTCATCTCCAATATGTATCCTACGGACGCTGAACCTCGTATAGGAGTATTTGTGAGGAATATAGAGAATATCTTGCAAAAAACAGAGTTCGAGGTCGACCATGCTGTTAAGTATGGAAATCCGAAGAGTTTTTTTGTTAAAACTTGGCGTTATTTATTATTTTTTTGCTATAGTATCTATCGCGGGGTCACTGGCAATTACAATATCATTTACGTCCATTATGTAGCCCACAGTGCTATACCTGCATTATTAATAAAATTCTTTAAGAGGCAGGGGAAATTTGTGTTTCACGTTCATGGCAGTGATATTCTTGAAGAACCCAAATTCTTTTATCTATTTACTGCTCTAGCTTTGCGGATTGCGGATTTAGTAATTGTCCCTTCGGATTATTTTAAGGAAATAACAATCAATAAATTTGGTTTAGAAAGGAAGAAAGTGCAAGTTTTTCCATCCGGTGGTGTAGATACTTCGACTTTCAAAATTATGGATATAGATCGTAAAGAATACTTGCCAGACTATCGAGAAGAATTCGTTATAGGATTTGTTTCCAGGATAGATCTTGGAAAGGGATGGGATGTTTTCCTGAATGCTATAAATAAATTGAAAAAAGAATTAAACAAACCCTTCCGTGGAGTAATTATTGGGGATGGGAAAGAAGTAGATGATATGTTAAGATTAAAAGAGGAATTAGCACTAAATGACGTTTTGGATTATCTTGGACCAAAATCACATAAGCAATTACCATATTTCTATAACTGCTTTGATATATTCGTTTTCCCTACTCAAAAGTTTGAAAGCCTTGGCTTGGTTGGGTTAGAAGCAATGTCCTGTGGAGTGCCCGTAATCGGAAGTAGGATTGGTGCCTTACCTTTTTACATTAAGGAAGGGAGGAACGGATTCTTGTTTACACAGAGTTCCTTAACAGAGTTATGTGGAAAGATAGTCGATTTTCATAGACTTGGGAACAGAAAAAAGAAAGCAATGCAAGAATTAGCACGGCAGACTGCTCTGGAATATGATGCAAATAAAGTGGGTCTTGACCTTATCAGATGCTTTAAAAGGCTTATATCCTCCGAAAATTTGATGCTTCATGTAAACACTAAGAATAGGGAAGGAGTAGGTCGCATATATGGTATTTTTGAGGAATAACAATGCTACTATTGGTGATATTCTTACTTGGTTTTGATCGAAGTACTATCTTTTTAAACGGGGATAAATGGCAATTTGCTCCTGGTAAGGAACCCAGCGGAAAGTGGGTGCCTATAAGGGTTCCTAGCACTTGGAAAAACCATGAATTTAACTTTAATACAAATTATGGTTTTGCAGGCTCCGATTATTCTTCAAATAATGCAAGCTGGACTATAAAATTTACCGAAGGATGGTATAAAATAGAATTTTCCACCCCAAAGCAATTAAAGAAAAATGGCAGGATTTTTTTGGAAGTTAGGCGTGCCAATCACTTATCAGATTACTTCTTAAATGGAAAAAAAATTGGTTCTCATAACACTGCCTATGTTCCTTTTAGAGCTGATATCACCGAAGTATTAAAAGAGAATGGATATAACACCTTGATTGTTTATGTAAGGGATGGAGAGCATGCGAATTTTGATATCGGAAATACCCATTCAGTAACGAAGTATTATCTTAAAAAACTTGGGGGATTAGAAGGGGATGTAATACTTAAATCAATACCCCCTCTCAGGGTAGATGAAATTTTCATAGATACATCTGTTCGGAAAAAGGAGATACAGATCCGATATTCTTTAGTTAATTCTACAGATGAAATCAGGACTGTAAATGTAACTCCCACTATCTTCAACAATAATGACTCCATTGCCCTTTCCTTCCCTTCTTACGCTATTAAAATTCCAGCTCATTTCAGATTTTCAGATACACTTGTAAAAAAATGGAAGGATCCTGTTCTGTGGGGATTTGGTGATTACGGTAGACCTTATCTTTACAAGCTGACTCTCCGCTTATCTTCCGATGGGAAAATCATCGACAACACATATGAAAAGTTTGGGTTTCGGGAATTATGGAATGAAGGGAATCGTTTCTATTTCAATGGGAAAGAAATATTTTTATATGGGGATAATCCAGGCTCTGGGATTACATTCCTTGGGGTCCTTAACAGACAATGGGTGAGGTATATGATAAAAGCGGAAAGAGAAGCTAATATCAATTATATAAGGACGCATACTTTTATCCCTCCTGAATCATGGATGGAAGAATGCGACAAATTGGGTATGCTTTTAGAGCCTGAGTTTGTTATTAGCAGAGATGACAATTTTATGAAATATGAAAAAGATATAGTGGAGAAAGTGGTAAGAGAGTATTACAACCATCCATCTATATTTATGTGGAGTCTGGATAACGAATCAGTAAGTCAGATAAGAAAAATAGACAGGGAAATTCTTGAAAAACACAAGAAGATGTCAGATATACTACGTTCGATAGACCCAGTTCGATTGATTGACCATCAGGGTGATGTTTATCTTGGACTTGCTTATAAATGGGGAGTGGAATTCTATCCCCAGGTATTCAATATGCACCCCTATGGTGACCCTCTTAAGAATCGAATATTGCAATATAAGAAGGAATTCAACTATCAAGACTCTGTTCCACTTCTTATCGGAGAAATCTCTTATTGCAATGCGAATCGCTGGATGAATCAGATAAAAAAACTTGCTATGGATCAAAAATATGCATGGGAAAGATATAATAAAGCTGCTTCTTATTTCAAAAGATCAGTAACGGGAGCCAGAACTGCTGGAGCTGAAGGTGCTGCCCCTCACAAAACTTTAACCCTTGGCTACTGGGGTTCAGTAACCCCTGATAGTTTTGTTTCAGGACCCTTTAATTTTACTAATCTGGACAAAACTCTATACCCAGTATACTGGCCTGCCTTGTCAGGGCCTGATCCAAAGGTAGATAATATTTATCTCTGGAGTTGGCATTCATCTCAATTTAACTGGTTTGACAAGAAGAAACCTGCATATACTACTACGGTAGTACACAAAAAAGTTAAGGAGGCATATAGAGAAATTACTGGAAATGATTTGCCCTCTATTGACTCAACAGACAATCGAGATATTATTGTTTTTGCACCTAACTGTATTAGTTATGTTTATTTAAAACACTCTTCTGATCGTAATACTCCAGTTTATGGAGTCTTATGTGACAAGGAGGGAAGAGCCTGGTTCAATGTGGATAGAAAAGGTGTTTATAAAATCTGGTATTTTACTAGAAATGGGAAAAAACAAGAAAAGATGCTTGAGGTGAAAAATGTAAGAATTCCAATTACGCCTGGATATAAATCGATCTGTTTAAATATGTGATACTATTTATTTAATAAATAATTCTATCATAAAGGAGGTCACTGTGAATGATAATAAGTTTGACATTTTAGAAATATTCCGTAAGTTGTGGGGCAAAAAATTTTTCTTAATGTTTTATTTCTTTGTACCTACTATTATTGCTTTAATAGTCAGCTTATTAATTCCTAAACGGTATACTTCCAGTGCTACTATTTTAGCCCCAGAAGTTGCAGCGGGAGGAGGAATAATTCAGACACCGTTTGGAGGATTCTCAACAAGCAATCTTGGGCAAAATGCACTAAGTTCTCAAGCTGTAATTGCTCTCCTCGAAAGTGATGAAATGCTGGAAGATATTGTTGAACATTTTCATCTCGTAGAAAAGTTGGATCTCAAAAGGGAAAATATAGCTATGGAATTCGTTAAAGAAGAGATGACTTCAATTGAATTCTTTTCAAATGAAGGAATTATAAGGATATCGGTAGAAACATTCTCTCCAGAAGTAAGTAAATCAATTGTAGAATTTTATCTTTCAAATCTTGCAACACTTAGTGTTAAATTTAACTTGGTTTCTCAATCTCCAATAGTTAGGGTAATAAGCAAACCCCGTCTCCCAGATAAGAAATCCTCACCAAAAATCAAGTGGAATATGGGACTTGCTGGAATTTTCGGACTATTCCTGGGACTTATATTTATTTACTTTAAGGCAAGAACACATTAAGATACGTGGACTTCCCATATAGATTTCCAGGAAGAATAAAAGTAGAAATTAGAAAGAAGGAAATCATAGTCTTTATAATCTTACTCATGGTTGTTGGAATATTATCTGCCATAAAACCTTCCTATACTTTAACCTCACTAATAGGGTTGGGCTTATTAACAGTTTTAACAATTGGAGCATTAAATCCCCCCAAAGCGTTCCTCGGCATGGGAATTTTTTTGATATTTCAGGTAGCTATTGTTAGAAACATGATTGTTCTTGGAACTCCTGAAAATATGATAAATTTAGTGAAAAGAATAGATGAGTTTATATGGCTACTATTTATTGTTTATATAGTCCTCAATAATTATAGGGGAACTACATGGGAAATCAGAAAGACCAATTTAGATTCATTTGCAATTATTTTTGTTGGACTAGGGTTAATATCAACTCTGGTTAATCACAATTCTTTATTCTGGTCATTAATTGCCATTTTCCTTACCCTAAAGGGATTCATTATGTATTGGATTGCCAAAAATTTAAAGTTTGACGAGCAAATGATGATATTATTCTTTAAAGGAATAATATTCATTCTCGTTTTTGCTGCATTTATTGGAATTCTACAATTCTTGGGTATTCCGATTGGCGTACTCAGTATGAGTGAACGTCTTGGTATAAAATATGTCCCTTCGATATTTGCACACCATGGGATATTTGGAACATTGATGGCTGTGGGTATCGCTTTAACCATTGGACTTAAATTAGGGACAGGGGATAATAAATGGACATTTCTCGCTACCATACTCTTATTAGGTTTAATAGTTTCTTCAGTCCGAAGAAGCCTTGCAGGACTTCTTTTGGGGTTGCTTTTTGTCCTCCTTAATTATAAAAGATTTAAAATCTCCAAAAGATATATCTATAGTATTGCTGGTATATTTACTTTACTCCTGGTACTCTTCGGAGGAAGAATATCAACAGTAGCCAAAACTACCACAGCAGAATACGGCATTTCTGGCAGCTCTGCTGCCCGTTATTGGTTATATTATGGAGCAAGTCAGATTATTAAGAACAAACCTTTTTTTGGCGAAGGCCCTGGAAAATATGGTAGTTTCATTTCTGTTCTCACAAAAAGTGAAATATATGAAAAATACAACATAATTATTACAGATGATAACAAAATGGATGCCTATTGGCCCAACATCATAGGTGAGTATGGGTTATTAGGGTTTATAATCATATTCTTTCTTCTACTTATTCTATTTCGAACTTTACTTAAATGTTACCCTAAGGATGACAAAACTCCTTTTATTCGAGGTTTACATATTAGTTACATCATACTATTTGTAGATTACGCTGTAGAATCTCTTGTGTCTCCTATATATTTAGGTTCTCTAACTGCATTCATGCTATTCACAGGGATTGGCATGATTGTAAGTATAAGTGCTGTGAACAGTGAATAAATTGAGTACTTTCGAGACTATTCTGCGAAAGAGACGAAACCTAGCATATATAAGTTTATCCCTACTTCCTCGATTCCCCCTTGCAAAATTTCCTTAAATGCCTTATCCTTTATTTGGATCATCAAGTGCCCACTTGCTTTTTAATTATAAGGTATCTGGATGTCCCATTCAAACTCTTTTGATCAACTTTTACAGAAAATATAACACACTCGTGAAATTTTTTAGATCAAAGTATTCTTCAATTGTAATACTCTAAAATCAATACTCATTAGGAGTACGGTATAATTGTTTGTTATATTTTATTTGAAAAATGGGAGGTTTAAAATTTTAATAGTTAACCTTTCTTTTCCAATATATTTAGCAGTATTTGAAGCTTTTAAATAGTCAGTTTGACTCCTCCGTTAAATTATGCTCCATGTGATATTCATACAGTGATTCCCATAAAATAGAAGGGAGAGTTATATCTCTCTATTTACAGCCCTGATGGAAAAGAAATGCTACTTGCTTGAATTTTTTAATACCTTAGCATTTTAGTCTTAAACTAATTCAAACTACGAATGATACAGAAACTCCAACATGAGAGAAGGCTTGACAAGCAATAAATTTAATTATATAGTTTTGTTGAGGACAAAAATTATGCGATATATCAAATATATACTTTTGCTACTTCTTATTGCTTTTCCCAGAAATTTAAAAGGAGAGAAGAGCAATATAGAAAAGAAAGAGAAAGAAGTCGAGGAAGAGGATACTTTAGAAAAAATAACACCACCCTCTACCATCGAAAAAATGTTTAATAAAAGATATTTGTTAACCACTGAAACACTAAATCAATTTGGTTACGATATGTTTCAGAGGACGATAGCTCCACTCGCTCCTTTTTTTCCAATTGCAGAGGAATACGTACTTGGTCCAGGGGATCAGGTAATTATCGAGATATCTGGTGAGGTCAACCAATCGTGGAATAAGTGGATTGGTCGGGATGGTAAAATCGTAATCCCAAAGGTTGGTTCAATAAAACTCTGGGGAAAAACATATAAAGAAGCAAAAGAAATAATAGAAGAGAGACTTATGGAAGAATTTTATGGTATCGAGGTTAACGTTACTCTGGGAGAACTCAGAAGTGTGAATGTATATGTTTTAGGTGAAGTTAATAAGCCTGGATTATACAATCTAAGTTCACTTTCAGATCTCCTCTCTGCGCTCTTCTGGGCACAAGGACCTAAAAAATCTGGGAGTTTAAGACGAATAAAATATATTTCAAGTAAAGGAGAAAAGCTAACCCTTGATCTATACAAACTCTTAATTGAAGGCGAAAAGATACCAGAAATTAAATTGGAATCAGGCGATATTATTTATATCCCCCCAATAGGTAATGTTATAGGAGTAACTGGTGCAGTTAACAGACCTTCTATCTATGAAATAACAAAGTTAGAAAGTGTATCTGAAATACTCCACGTGGCAGGGGAAATGCTCCCTACCGGTGGAACTTTTCGGATTCAATTAGAGCGAATATCCAAAGGAGAGAGAAGGGTAATTGAGGATTTCACCTTTAGAGATGAGAAGGATTTCAAAAAGAAAACTGAGGATATCAAGATAAAAAATGGAGATTTACTAAGAGTATTCGAAGTCCCTCCTTATGTTCATGATTATGTTACAATTGAAGGAAATGTTGAAAAGGAAGGGGTCTATGGCTTAAAAGAAGGTATGGATGTTCTTGAACTCATAGAAAGAGCGGGTGGATTTCTTGAAGGTACATACCTAAAAAGGTCAGAGCTCCTTAGATTTAAAGGGGTAGAAAGCCCTGAAATAATAGAAATAGACCTTGAGAAACTGATTGATGGAGACACAACAGAGAATATTAGACTGGAAGAATGGGATAGATTAAGAATATATAATATTGATGAAATTCAGGAAAGATTTACTGTCCAAATTACAGGTGAAGTAGTGAACCCGGGTCGATATCCTTTATATCCAAATATGACGGTTGATGACCTTCTTTTCAAGGGCATTCCCAAAAGGTCGGCTGCACAAGAAGTTTTGCTTTCCAGAATAGACCCTGATGGCGCCATAATTAGAAAAACTATAGATAGAGATGATAGTGTAGATTGTGCACTATACCTTGAACATTATGATGAAATTACAGTCAATAAGAAAGAAAAATATCCTAAGGTAGGCCATGTAATATTCAGTGGCGAATTTAAGCGTCCCGGTAAATATTTCATTAGGGATGGCGAATTGTTGGTAGATGTAATTAATATTGCTGGGGGTTTCACAGAAGAGGCATACCCAGAGGCTGTAGTGTTTGCCAAAAAGAGGGTAGCTAAAAAACAAATGAAAGCTCTTCTAAAACTAACCCAAGAGACAAGGATGGATATTATATCGGAGCAAAGTAGACTTTTAAGCGCTGATGTATCAGCAGAGGAAAGATCAAGGCTTATGGCACATTTCAAAAAACTCCTATTACAGCTGGATGAATTGATGAAGTTAGAGACTCCGGGTAGGGTGGTGATAGACTTAACAGAGCCACTTCAGTTAAATGTTCCTCTCGGAGATGGGGACAGCCTTTTCGTTCCTAAAAAGCCTTCGACTGTTGAAGTTATAGGGAGTGTATATAACCCAATAGGAATCAGATATCAAGAGGGTTTGTCACTTAATGGTTATTTAGAAATAGCGGGGGGGGCAAAACCAACTGCTGAAACAAAGGATATATATGTGAGAAGAGTATCTGGTGAAGTTGCAAAAGACCCAGAAAAAATAAAGCCAGGCGATACTATTATTGTCCCAGAAAAGATAAAGCTCGAAAAATCTATTTGGGAAATTTTAGGTATTGCCTCTACAATTATCTACCAGTTAGCAATTAGTATAATAGCAATTAATTCTCTCTCAAAATAAAAAACATACAACATGGAGTCATATAAAATCCAGGGTGAAGCTCATTGCGTTGCGACACCCTGTTATATGATTTGTACCTATGGATCTTTTTAGATTTATTATCGCAGAAATCAATGATATTTACATAAATAAGATCCACATATTCATCCTCTTTGAACAGCTCTACCACTTTCCTTAAGGCACCTTTGTAAAGAAGATCGGCTGAGTCAAGGATTAAACGTAATCAGTTAGAATCTTTTTTACTCCTAATGTTCTAGGAGAAACGGTCCATTATTTTTTTATCAGAGTAAATTTGTCTTTGTGTTTACTTACAAAATTTTGAATGAATTTCAGGTTGGACTCACTAGGCCCGTTATTAACACTCAATAACTCTTAACCGTGGTATTCCTGATCTAAAATACTCGTAGTACTTCTTTAAGCCTCTTTTTTCTGCTATAGCTAGCAACCAAAACAGTGATATTCGTCTTGGTATCAATTCATAAATAAAATTGGTCTAAAAATCAAGTGAGAAAATAAGAAGATTGGAATAATCAATGTTTTATCTAAAAATTTCCTTTCATGTTTTTTACAAGAATTTTAATATCCAAAAATAGGTAAAGCTATACACTGAATGCCAGAATCCAGAAATAATGGAACTTTTGGCATTTCATACTCGTCTTCTTAATTGAAAAAGTAAGGATAATATTTTGACGCATTTTGATAAATACTAAAACTATAAAGAGAATGTTTATTTCAAATATTAATCTGCAAAATACAAAAATTAAAGTAGCTAATGAACTTAATTGGATTTATAGTCTTAACAATGATGGAAATAAAAATTAAGTAGAGATACAAAGCCCTTTTATTTAGATAATATATTATACTTCTTCTTAGCATGCAATTCTTTGAAAATGTGATTATTATATACGGAGTCTTTACAACAGAATTAAGAGAAATATAGATAATTTATTTAATATTTGGCAAGGTTTAGTGGATATTACGCATTAGAATAGAAAAGTTGTAGAAGTTACAACATAATAAAGGAGGGGTCTAAATTGAATAATAATGAATTCGATCTTTTAGAAATAATTCGTAAGTTGTGGGAGAAAAAGGTTTTCTTACTATTCTGTCTCTTTGCACCCGCTATTATTGCTTTAATAGTCAGCCTATTACTTCCTAAGCGATATACTTCCAGTGCTACAGTTTTGGCCCCAGAAGTTGCAGCGGGAGGGGGAATAATTCAAACGCCTTTTGGAGGATTTTCAGCAGGCAATCTGAGGCAAAATATAATAAGTTCTCAAGCAGTCATAGCTCTTCTTAAAAGCGACAAAATGCTGGGAGATATAGTTGATCATTTTAATCTAGTTGAAAAATTAGGGTTCAAAAAGAAAGGGATGGCTATGAAATTCATAAAAGAAGAAATGACTTCAATTGAACTTCTTTCAAATGAAGGTGTGATAAGGATATCAGTAGAAGCATACTCTCCAGACATGAGTAAGTCAATAGTAGAGTTTTACCTCTCGAACCTTGAAACACTGAATACTATATTTGAATTGACCACACAATCTCCAGTAGTTAAGGTGATCAGTCCTTCCTATCTTCCAGAAAAGAAATCATTCCCTAAAACCAAGATGAATATGGGTATTGCTGGATTATTAGGATTAGCCTTAGGACTCTTATATATTTACTTTAAGGAACGGACCTATCAAAGAGTGTGAATTTTTCAAATAGTCTTTCAAGAAGAATAAAAGTAGGAATCGGGAATAAAGAAGCTTTAGGCTTTACGATTATAATCATAGGTATAGGAATAATATCTGCCATAAAACCTTCCTACACCTTAATTGCTGTAATAGGATTGGCGTTGTTGACAATTGGGGTACTAGATCCCGCCAAAGCATTCCTTAGTATCGGCATTTTTTTGATATTCCAGGCAGCTATTGCCAGGAACATGTACGTCCTTGGAGCTCCCGAAAATCTCATAAATTTAATAAAGAGAATAGATGAGTTCATATGGGTTCTTTTTATTGGCTATGTATTATTCCATAATTATAAAGGTGATACCTGGATGTTCAGAAAAACTAAATTGGAGCCAGTTGCGTTCACCTTCGCTGCGATTGGTATAATCTCTACCTTAGTCAATCATAATTCATTATTCTGGGCATTTATTGCTATTTTCCTTGCTCTAAAAGGTTTTATCATGTATTGGATTACTCTTAATCTATCAATAAATAAAAAGGAGGTTATATTATTCTTTAAAGCAATTATATATATCCTCGTTTTTGCAGCATTTGTTGGTATTTTGCAATTCTTTAGGGTACCAATTTTGCAATTCGGCGTAAGCGAACGTTTTGGTTTAGAAGTCGCCCATTCAATATTCGCTCATCATGGAATATTTGGGTCCCTAATGGCTGTGGGTATTGCTCTAACAATCGGACTTTTACTTGGAACGGGCGAGATTAAATGGGCATTTCTTACAATTATACTTGCAGTGGGCCTTATGGCCTCTTCAATTCGAAGAAGTTTTGTGGGACTACTGTTGGGGTTGTTGTTTGTTTTTTTGAATCATAAAAAATTAAAAGTTCAAAAAAAGTATATGTACCTTTCTATAATTCTGTTCATAGGATTAGTTGCAATTTTTGGCCAACGGATAGCAAGAATTACGCAAAGAACTGAAGCCGAATATAGTACTTCCACCCAAGCTCGCTATTGGCTATATTATGGGGCATATAAGATTATTATGCACAAGCCCCTGTTAGGTGAAGGTCCTGGTAAGTATGGCAGCTTCGTTTCCGTTTTAACTAATAGCAATACGTACGAGAAATACAATATAGTCGTTGAAGATAATGCCAAGATGGATACATATTGGGCTAATATTTTAGGCGAATATGGTATATTAGGATTTTTAACGGTGATCTTACTACTGCTAATTTTATTCGGTGCTCTATCCCAAGGATACCGCAAGAATAGTGAAAGTCCTTTTATACGGGGGTTATATATCGGTTATATCATATTATTCGTAGACTATGCTGTTGAATCTTTTGCCAGCCAGGTCTACAAAGATTCACTCCCAGCATTCATACTTTTTGCGGGGATAGGTCTGCTTGTAAGTATAGGAAAGAAACCTCAAGAAACTTTGTAAATTTATAACGTTCAAGGTTATTAAAAATGGTCAGTATATACCCAATTTCACGGACCCCAAAACCTAAATTCCTGAAAATCCAGTAATATAAATACTTTCCTTAATTTTACTCCTTTAGTGTCATATTTAATTCCCAAAATATAGAAAATCAGCAGGATTTAAGAAATTTCCAGCCTGTTGTTAACCAAATAGGTATATCTATCCCGCGTGGAGTTGGGTTAAGAGATAGGGTTTACTAAATTTATATACTAACAGATAAAAAATCAATGTAATGAAAAAAGATAAAACTTTTCCATATGCGATACCAATTACACCCATTTTATTTGCTAAAAATGGGATTATTACTATGAGTGACAAAGCCTGAATCACAGTTACAAATAATAAATAAGCGGTTTTCCCCATACCTAAGAAAATATATTTTATAGGAAGAGCAAATATTAAAGGAATAACGGAGTATAGAAGTATCCGCAGTATTGGAATTGCTTGAAGATACTGAGGACCATACATTATTATAATAAGGAAAGGAGAGAGAGAAAAAACTACTCCCCAGGATATTAGCAAAAATATTATTATCTTCCTATTCTCTTTCCAATATATTTTGAAATCCCTTGTACTTTTCATTGAAGAAGCTTGTGGTAAAAGCAAAACAGAAAAAGTCCCTATTAAAATAACGAATATATTAACCAGCTTAAGACTAGCGGAATATTGTCCGAGTATATCTCCCGAATAGTATCGGGTTAACCAGAAAAAATCCATCCTCAAATTTATCATTCTGATAAAGTGTGTTATGATTAACCATTTTCCGAATCTCCACAGTTTTCCAGCTATTTCTGGTCTAAATCTTGAAGTGAAAATCCACAAATTTTTAAATATTATCATAATAAGAATACCGGGTATAATATACATTAACAAATAATAGTGAAGATCCTCAATGTTGAATTGAATTCCCATTAATATCAAAAAAAATAAGAATACATAGTATAGTAGTTTTATTCTACTGTAGATGTGGAATTGTTCCCTTGCTTGAAAAGCAGATAAGGCAATCAATAAAAATTGCATTCCCAATCCACCGATTAAACCATATAATATTATTTTCTCTCCTGCTCCTGAAGGATTCCAGGGGAACGGCGTAAGAAGAAGTAGAGAGTAAAGCAATATGATGGAGAAGGCAATTCCAATTTTCAGAGTACAGAAAGTCATAAATATATCTTGTTCCTTTTTGGGAAACCGTACGGCAAAGTATACATAAGACTGATCAAATCCAGAAAAACCCATTCCGAATATCGTCAGTACATAGAATCCTATAGAAAAGATACCAAAAGCTGTGGGTCCGAGCCACCTTGCTAGGAGTATAGATATTAAGGCTCCTATAAAATGAGATGTATAATTTGCAAAACCAACCCGAATAAAATTCTTGGGAGTGTTTGAACTAACCACTTGATTTCTCCATATTACAGAAAATTCAGTATGGGAAAACAGGGAATAGTATAACAGAAGATCCCCTGCTGGATATTGTTTGAATCGGGAAGAACAAACCTTAAGTTCTTATATAACCTGAGAAGATCACGATAAGAAAGGGGATTGGTTATACGAAAATTATCATTATCTGGATAAATATTGAATTCTTTCATCATCTCCTGTATCCCTCTTGACATGCACAAGCGGATAGAGATCCAGATTCAAAGACCGATTTTCATCAAATTGTAGAATAGTTGTTTTAAGCCTTTCTATAATCCGCATAGATTACACTTTCCAAACTTCGGCATACTCGGTTATGAACACCCATAGGTGAAGATTTCAATCTAGGAAACTCACCCTTAGCAATAAATACCCTCTTCATAGTACTTTATATGAACTTAGTTAATCAGGAAAATTTCATCTATCACAAAGTAAAAAATTCATTAGCTTTATTCAAATCTTCAACAAAATCCACCTCTATACACTTATACTCCGTAATATCAACGGGATATATAGTTAGTCCGCGCTTAATACTTATTTCGATTCCCTTCTCGAAGAAATCTTGGTCATTACATTGTTCAAGAGATTTTATTAGTAAATTCAAGTCCTTTCTCTTTATTAAATTTATCCCTATAGCTTCACCTCTGGCGTCACTTACTTCCTTGGATAACTCTATAATTTTACCCTTTCGATCAGTTCTGTACTTAACCGCCTCTTCGTCTACTTTGCCTAGAGTAACAGCCATTGCATTTGTACCCTTTGCAAGCAATTTCTTGATAATTTCATTCTGAAATACCACATCCCCATTCATCCAAAGGACATCGTGGCACTGGCACTTATTGAGTGCTTTCAATAAGCTTTTTGCTGTATTAGTCGTGTCGTAACGCTCATTATACACGAATAAATTATCCGGAAAGGTCTCCATTATCGTCTCTTTTTTATAACCAACCACAATAATTACCCCTTTTTCATTTAGGTGGTGTGAGATATTTTCTAATTGCTGTTGTAGAATAGAACGACCATTTTTAAGTTTAGTTAATGGTTTTGGCCATGATTGCCCTAACCTTGAACCCATACCCGCTGCAAGGATAACCACTTTGAGTCTATCAG
>Ga0315541_1002043_pt1 | contig 17493 bp, 15 predicted proteins | sample SalMarSW160190MG_FD_203095 | JGI IMG/M metagenome (GOLD analysis project Ga0315541, IMG submission 203095) | Salt marsh sediment microbial communities from the Plum Island Ecosystem LTER, Massachusetts, United States - Salt Marsh Sediment SW1601-190 ...
TTTTTCTTTTTATAACAGCAGCAATAAAACTTACTACTAGAAGCAAGGGGGCTGCGTAGAACATCCATTTCTTTATGGGTTTAGGAAAGATAATTTGATCGGCTTTTCCTGAGATGATGAAACCTGCCCAATAATAGGGGTGAGACAAAGTGTCTGAGGTTATCATCTCAAGCTTTGCTTTCCTTAACGCATTCATGATTGATTGGGAAGACCGGAGATGTATGTAGAATCTTTCCATCAGTTGGTATGTTGCCTGGTCATTCACTGCCCAGAGACTCATCAGAATAGATGAGGAGCCGGCATAAAAGAAGGACCTATTCAGGCCTTCGATGCCTTCCCCTCTGATAAGCTGTCCCCAGCCGGTCTGGCAGGCAGAGAGAGTGACAAGGTCAGAGTTGAGTTTCAGATTAAAAATTTCCCTCATCTGGAGAAAGCCATCTTGTTCAGGGTCATCATCCAGTTTAAGAACAATAGAAGAACGCGCCGGCCTTGTATTGTCAATAAGGCTGTGAGCAGCAAAGTGAATAATTTTGTAATTCTCCAGATTGTGGTTAATCACTTCTTCCTCAGAGGCCAGCTTTCTTTGAAAAACAGTCCTTTTTGAATTTTTAAAAAGAGAGCTTATCCTTTCGATTTCTATTCCGCTGTATTTCAATCTGTAGAAATTAAAAGCCTTGGATGAATAGAAATTCTGGAAGATGTCGTTTCCGCCGCTATTAGTTTCTGAAGAGCCGTAATCCGGGTCTCCAACTGCTAAAAGGTCCATTTCCCGCTTTTTGCCATTCGATCTCTTTCGTTTAATGATTTCCCACAGAGAAGAAACCGATGGGGCATAGGCGATTTTATAGTCCTCGATCAACCAGCGGTTTTTTGTTTCTTCGGTCACAAGAGCTTCAAATGGGAGGGCATGGAGGAAGTCATCAGGGATGAAAATGATATTTTTTATGTTCTTATCCAGGCCGGGAAGAACAAGACTGCAGTAAAGTGAATAGCCTGGTTTAAAATCGTGATTTTCTTTATCCTGAATGATTTCTCTGTAGTCTTTTACAAGGCTGTAGATATCTTCCCTTGAAGGGATAGGGAAAATTTTGAGTCCTTTCTTGGTGATTGCAAAAGCATAGGATTTTTTTTCACCGATAGAGTAGGCCAGAAATGCTGTATTGCCATCAAGAAGGTTTTTCTGAGCTTCCTCGAGAGTGATGATTCCGGGATATTTCAGATCTGTATAAGCAGGATTTTTAGTGCGCATCTCTCTTTTTAGACTTTCGAGTTCGTTTTCTTTTTCTTTCAGGCGTTCGTTGAAGATGGTTTTTTCTTCAGGTGAGAGTTCTGCAGCCAGGAGTTTAGTGTAGATATTTGAGATGTCTTTCATGAGCTCTGTTTCACGGTTTTTCAATTCAGAGCTGATTGACCCGGAAATATCAACCTTTGAAAGTTCCAGACTGTCTAGGAATGCTCTTGCCTTTGCTCTTTCGAGGTAATCGAAAGCTTCCGAGTCGTAGCCTTTTTCCGGAGCGGAGTGATGGAGAGTGACAAGAAGATCGATGAGGTTTTGGTAAGGTTTGATCCTTTTATCTGTGCCTAAAAAACTTGCCTTGAGTTCTTCAAGCTTGATCTGTGAGCGCATGTCTTCTATTATTTTAATGGAGTTTTTATAGCTTTCCAGAGCCTCTTTGTATTTGTTTTGCTCTTTGTACGCATTGGCTAATTCCAGATAAGCCTCCCAGAGAATCTGTCCCCCTTCGATTCTCATGGCAAGCTCAATAGCCCTTTGGTAATATTTGGTGGATTCTTCGTAATTTCCCTGGTTGTAATGAACGATTCCCATGTTATTCAGGATCATTCCCATTGCTTCAATATCCTGAATCTGTTCTGCCTTTTCGTAGGCAGTATTAAAGTATTTCAGGGATTCATAGTTGTTCCCGAGAAAGGAATTAACGGATCCGATGTTGTTTAAAACCTCTATTTCTGTCTCTATATATTTATTTTCTTTTACCAGTTTCAAGGAGTCAAAATAATAACCGAGTGCCCTGTAAGCGTCTTCCTTGTTTGAATTTAGCAGGCTTTTCAGCCTGAATGTAATTCCTATGTTATTTAGAGCCATCGAGACTGCTTTCTCATCTCCGAATTGTTTAGCTATATTCAGTGCTTTAGTGAAGTATTCCAGTGCCTTATCGTAGTTTCCAATATTTTTATAAATCGTCCCGATATTATTCAAGAAATCTGACGTGTCTTGATTTTTTTCGTCTTGAGTAGCCAGGGATTTTTCATAATAGCCGATGGCTTTGGAATAGTTCCCGAATTTTTTATAATATGAACCTAAATTATTCAAGCATCTTCCTTCTGCTGTCCTGTGGTTCAGGATTTTTGCAATCTGTAAAGCTTTTTCATTCAGTATGCGGAATTCCCGGAAATTATTTATCCTGAAATAAGTGAGGCTCAGATGCCGGAGGCACTTAAGCTCATGTTCTATGCTTCCGGTTTTTCTGGCAAGTTCTATGGCATTTCGAAAGCTTTCGATAGATTCTTGGTATTTCCTGGAGGAGCGGAAATTTTTTCCTTCCGAATACAAATTGGATATTTCTAATGCATTTTTGATTTCTTCCTGCTGTTTATTTAAATTAAACTTTTCCGCAATGGCGATGGCTGATGAATATTTTTCCGTTGATTTATTGAGATTACCTGTGTTCCAGTACAAAAGTCCAAGTTTCATAAGGGCAATACATTTTTTTTCAGTGTCATGCATTTTTTCCGCTGTCTGAAAGGATTTTTCAAAAAGCTCTATGGATTTTTCGAATTCGCCGGTCAACCGGTATTCTTCTGCTTGGTTAGAAAATTGGAAGTATTGGCTTTCAATTTCTTTAATAAATGTAGAACTGTGAGTTTTAGGGAAGAGGGGGAATACTGTAATGAAGCTTAAAAAGCAAATAATAAATTGTCTCACTTCAAAATCCAAGTCCTAAAGATTTTTCTTTTTAGTATTATATATAGATAGATTTTTGCAAATCCAGGAGGCATATTCAATAGTCTTTAAGGATGAATTTTAGGGGTGATTTCTAGTAAATTTCCTCACCTTTAAAGGTGAGAAAGGCATAACAATTCCTTCTATACTCTAAATAACAATATATTAATCCCTCTAAAGGAAAGATATAGATAGAATTATGTTTTGATTGAGCTTATGCTGTTATATTTCTTTTTTTATAAATTTAGTCTCTGTCGCTAAGTCTTGTACTGTCTAATTCACCCGTAGTTTTGATCTTGTTGTTGATATTGGAGCTGTCATCCGCCTGTTCTGGGAGTGTGCTGTCCTGGTGGGGGCTGAGAACGGGAATGAAAGAGAACAGGGAACTTAGAAACGAAATCGGCGTGCGGATTATGCGTTTGAAGTTGATCTGGGTTCCGGCCTGAGCTGTGCCTGGCATGGAGAGCGCGAGGATGGCAAAACATACCACAATCGCTGTAGCTTTGAATAAAGTCTTTCTTGACATAGTAACCTCCTTTAGGGTTACGCATGCCTTAGTGATATTGATAGAATAGGCGGGCTAAAATAGATCCTCAACAAATACTATTCTAGTCATATTCATCCAAGGCAGCATACCTAGACTAAGCCGTTAAAAATAGCTTGTCAAGTACTTTTTTCTCTAACTTGTTAATAAGAAACAAGTTAACCTATAAAAACCGCACTATATTGTAGTGCGTTTATGGCCTTCCCTCATATATAGTGTCGTTACGGAAATAAAAAAATTGAAAGATTTTTTGTTTTTTTTTATCTTTTTAGTGATTTTGCTTGTTAACCTGGGTTATTCACGAGTCGAGGTTGCTGCAGATGCGAGGCACAGCACATGAAGTTGTGGTTCTTCACCACGAATGGGCTGTAACGAAGCAGATGCGGTAAGATCGGCTCGCCCAGAGGGTAAAAATTACTGATAATAGATTTAGATTATATTATCGATATTATTGAGGATAAACTAGTTCTGAAGGTTTCATGGGGAACGATCAAAGCTAATTTTAATTGTTATAACTTATCAGCAATTTTTATGAATAATCCAGGTTAAATCAGGTTTCTTGTACCTTAAGGTTTGTCTTTTCTTTTGTAAGGAAAGTAACAATTATCGCTAGTGAAATGGCGGCAATGAAAGTTACGGCTCGTGCAGTAATTGTATGATCGAGGCCTGTAAAAATCCATATAACTGTTGTGATGAGACCGGTAAGAAGGGCTGTGACGACTCCTGCCGAGCCAAAACGCTTCCAATAAAAGGACAGAAGAACTGCGGGTGCAAACGAGCACCCTATGCCAGCCCATGCGTAGCTGACTATATAATAGATCAAGTTAGAAGTTGTGAGTGCAAGTATCAGCCCGAGTATTCCGATCAGCAGAGTAGCGATGCGTGAGATGCCTAGCAGAGTCCTGTCTGAGACTTTTCCCTTCTTGATGATGCCTCTGTATACATCCTGGCTTATTGAGGAAGCCGCTACCAGCAGCATGCTCTGGGCAGTGGATATCATTGCCGCCACAGCTCCTGCCAGGAGAATTCCAGCCAGCCACCATGGGAAGAGCCGGGTCAGGATGTGAGGGAGGATCATTTCATTGTCAGATACAGCGTTGGGGCCGAATAAAACGATCGAGCCGAGTCCTATGATGATAACCCCGATGTAGGCAAGGAAAGTCCATGCTACCGCGATATTACGCCCGATTTTTACGTCGCGGTCATTCCTCATTCCCATAAAGCGGGCGTTAAGCTGCGGTTGTCCCCCAAGGTAGCCAAAAAACCATGCGAGGTTATTGAATATAAGCAGCCCGGCGCCAAATCCGCCAAGTCCTCCGGTCAGTGATCCTATACCGCCGCCTGCAGAAGCAAGGGCATTTGGTATGTTGGCTTGTCCGGAAAAAATATGGACGAGGATGATGATGGGGGCTACTACGAGTGTTGTGATCATTAGGATTGACTGGAAAGTGTCGACCGCCACGACACTGATAAATCCGCCTATTGTTGCATATGCAAGGATGACTGCTGCTGCAATGATCTGCCCCCAGAATGGGTCCAGACCGAATGTCTTGAAAATCGTTTTGCCTGCTCCTGCGAACTGGGCGCCAACATAAAATATGAAGAAAAAGACTATAATCAGGGTTGAAAGTACTCTGATTGTGTTTGCTTTTTCGGGAAACTTGGTAGAGAAGTACTCGGGCATTGTCATTGCGTTATATTTTTTTGTTTCGGAACGGAATTTGCGTGCCAGTACTATCCAGGCTGTGCTTATTCCTAAAAGGCATCCTAAACAGGTCCAGATTCCGGAGATGCCGGTGGCATAGATAAAACCTGTGAGCCCGAGGAGCAGCCAGGCCGATTCTCCGGTTGCCCTTTCGGACAGGGCTAACATCCAGCCCGGAAGTTTTGAACTGCCAAGGACAAAGTCAGATTGGGATTTAGTTCTCAGGCCCTGCCAGAGGCCGAGAGACAGAGTCAGTACAAGGTATGCTACAAATATAGCAACCATTGAGTTTTTTCCTTTTAGGGATTTTAACCGTTATTTTTATAAAAATAATTGATTTCCCATTCAGCAGTAGCCAAGCTGTCGGAACCATGGACTACATTGCGCTCAATTGAAAATCCAAACTGATGGCGTATGGTTCCGGGTGCTGCCAGTGCAGGGTCTGTGACACCCATGACTTCTCTCCAGTTGGCAATGGCATTTTCTTTCTCCAGTATCATTACAATGATTTTACCCGAGGACATGAAATCCGTCAGACTTTCGTAGAAGGGTTTTTCATTGTGGACAACATAGAACTCCTTTGCTTCTTCCTTACTCAGATGAAGCATTTTCAAGCCTGAAATCTCAAATCCTTCTTCCTCGATTCTCTGGAAGATTTTGCCTGCGGCTTTCTTTTTTATTGCATCAGGTTTAATGATGGCCAAAGTTTTTTCACTCATGATAGCTCCTTGTGTTTGTATTTATTAGCTGATTGACAGGTCGGTTTTTTCTCCTTTCTGTATGAATAAAGGGATAATATAATAGAAGAATGAAAAATTCAATTCCTTTAAAATTTGCTTAAGATGTATGCAAAAAAGTAGCCTCTAAGTTTTTTTTGAGGTAAAATGAGATGCCATGACAAAGGAAGAAGAAAGCTGCAACAGCATCAAAAGGTTTGCCCTGGATCACGGTTTTTCTCTTTTTGGTGTGGCAGACATCACCGGAATAAAAGACGAATTTAACATTAAAAAAGAATCGCTTGCCGGGCTTGACAGGGGGATATCTCTCGGGAAAAGGCTTCTGGATACAATAATAGAGGATATCAAGGACAAGCCTACAGCGCTTTATTTCCACCACTACAGGCAGCTTAATTTTTTTCTTGACAGGAAGGCCTTACTGGTAGCTTCACTCATCCAGGAGCTGGGATTCAGAGCACTTCCAATCCCTGCTTCACAGATCATCGACTGGGAGAAACAGAACAGCCATGTGTCGCACAAGAAAGTAGGGAATTTAGCCGGACTGGGATGGATAGGACGTAACAACCTCCTTGTAAATCAGGAGTTTGGTGCGAGGTTCAGGATTGTCACTGTGCTGACAGATATGCCTCTTAAACCGGATGAGCCCGTGGAGTTTGGCTGTGGAGATTGCAGGGAATGTATATCGGTTTGCCCGGCTCAGGCTATAAAGGAGAAGCGCGAGGATTTTGATCACATAGCGTGTTTTGAAAAGCTGAAAGAGTTCAGGAAAAATAGAATTGTCAGCCAGTATATCTGTGGAGTATGCGTAAAAGCCTGCGCAGGATTCAAGAAGAATTCCGGCTAACAGGAACGAAAGAAGGGGGTTTAAGCTGAAAATGGGTTTAAGGTCTGGTTTTAAGGGCTAATTTAGGTTAATTATTTTGATATTAATTCGCTGTTGTGGAAATGGAAATGGGGTCAGACCTGCATACTAAAAAGTACGGATTAACGTGATGGACCCCATGCTAAAATGAGCGATCTAAGCTGAAAAATAAGGGTAAAATTAGGGCTATTTGTTTTGTTGCCTGCCTATTAGCACAGCCAAACTATATGTTTAAACTCACGTTTCTACATGTTTTATTCTCATGTTTTATCTGCCTATTAACCAGAATACATCGAAACGGCGTCTCTCTTCTTTTTTCAATATTGACGTGTGATTTTGTTTGTGATATCTGTACTCTATAATGTAAGAAGTTGAAAACCCTAAAAGGGGGTGATGAATTTGTGTGATCGTGAAGAGCAATCTTTTAATCTTCCAAGGACGGTATTTTTTGAAGCCTGCCGAGGTGTTTTCGAAGGTGGTGGATGTAGAGCTGCTGCTCATGTTGGAGCCTATGATGCGGCTCTAAAGTGTGGAATCAACTTCTCGGAGGTTGCAGGCACATCTGCGGGCTCTATTGTCGCGGCGTTGGTAGGGGCAGGGGTCTCGCCGGAATTCTTGGATGATCACCTTGGCCAACTTGATTTCACCCAATTCCTAGCGGAACCTGAAATGCATGAGCTTGCATCATCGTGGTGGCTGCGCTTTCTAGGTCGTTTGCTCCGTCTCCCACTCTTGAGACGGATGCTAATAGCCGATGAAATTGGTAAGTTCATTTCGTATGGAGGCCTCTATTCATCTGCGCCGATAGAGAAATGGATTGATGATCTACTCTCAGAACTTCTGCCATCTGCTCCACGTCCTGTTCTTTTTAAGGCTCTTCTGATTCCAGTCCGAATTGTAGCGTCGGATCTTGTTGCCGGGAAAGCGAAAGTCTGGGGGACACGAGAGACGCCGAATGAAAGAGTTGGCTACGCAGTGCGATGCTCTTGTTCAATTCCAGGTTTTTTTCAGCCTGTTTCGAGTGGAACAAATCGTTATATAGATGGAGGAATATTGAGCAATCTCCCATCATTTGTGTACACGGATGCAGCTGGTACAGCGGGGCCATCCTTGGGAGGTCGCATCCTTGCTTTCCGCCTTGAAGAGGATTTCAGAAGCCCTAGGAAATGGTCGGTTAAAACCCTTCTTGAGAGACTTCTGGCAACCGTCGTTAGTGGTGCCACAGAACTTCAGGTCGCTATGCAGGGAGATGTTCATGTAGTGTCAATCCCAACTGGAACAACGCGTGCTACTGATTTTCGAACAATTAAGGAGAGCGACATTAAACGATTACGGCACGCCGGAGAGCAAGCAGCCATCAATTTCGTTCTCGATGAAGCTATTCGTATTCGAGGTGCAACATACGCTGAGACCTCTTGCTGGGACAGAGATGAACTGTATGATGCGCTGGTTAAAGCAGCACAGGAACCGGCGAAGGAGATCTATATTGCAGAACCAGACACTGAGTGGTTTTGGAAACTGTTCCCTTCCGTTTATCGTTGGTGTTCGGAAAGGACTCAGGTGAAAGTTCTAGTTGCTCCAATTTCAGCAACGGGTGAAAAGGCTGCCCGAGAACAACAAAGACGGAATCTACTTGCCGGCATAGGGGCTGAAGTCAAAGAGGAGAAAAGATTGCCTCTCAACGGTTACTTCATACGTTGCGAAGATAACAACCGCGATGCAGCGATTCTTATCCACCAGCGTGGAACAGAGGATGCACCAAAGGCAACAACATACATCGGCTCGCGGCACCGCGAAGTAATTGCCGCTGCATGTGATCAGCTCTGTGGATTCTTCGCCGGAAGACACGAGGTGGTCGTCAAGTTGCAATCACATCCGCCCGAGGAGCTCATAGAACTACTCAAGAAAAATGTTTGGCAGTATACACAACCAGAGGTGCAAATAGAGGCTGAAGAAGTTTCTGTGGAGAATGTCGAGCTCATAACTAGATACGTCCGTTCCTACAAATACAGGCAGATTGCCTACCTTGCTGAGGCATACGAAGCCGCAAGTATTCCCTTTTTCGCGACGGCCGCAGTCCTCGCAGGCTCTAATCAGATCTCAATTGTGACTCCGCCTATACTTGAGAAGTATAGTAGCCACCTTGTGGCGATTGAGGGCAACACCCGCGTTCTTTATTGCCGGCGCAATGGCATAAAGCGGCTCAATTGTTTTGTCGTTCGAGGAGTGAAGGAGCCTCCACCCGGACGGCCAGTTGATCCTCGACGGGTTGTTCTTTCGACGCTACGTATGCAACCAAAGGAACGCATGGAAGGATTCAATTATGATCGATTCCGAAGAATAGAAGGTGCAGTCCGGCCGGTGAAAGCGGCAGTCGTGTCATGAGCGATCGAAATCGCTTATATGCTTCAGTAAGACCGGACAAATTTCTCGGAAAGCAAGCAGCAGAGGCGTGTGCAGAGTTGATTCGTGCGCATCAGTCGATCAACAAAGTAAGAATCTGCCATTATGAAGCACCTCCTAGTCTTCAGAAGCGTATAAAGATGGGCAGAATGGAAGAGGAGCTAGTAAACGCTGCACTTAAGATTCGCAAAGACGTGGGGTTGTCTTTTTGGGAAGCGCTATTTGCAGCATGTTTGAAGCAAGGAAAATTCACCAATCCGTTGCTTGATGCGGCTCTTCTTCATCAAGGAACAGGAAGCGAGAGCGAGATATCACGTACAGATGTCCTAGTTGGTAGACTTACGGAAATGGCACACAAGAGAAATGTAGGCCAAGCCGTAGGCCTTTTATCAGAAGTTGAGCTAAAATCAGGAGAGCTCCGACACTTCGTCTTTTTAGACTTTCACTGTGAGGTGTCAGAAGACAACGTTAAACTAGTATCAGGGGTCTGCGATCGATTGCTTCCGGGAGGCTATCTTTTGCTGGACTCAGGTGATTCCTATCATGCTTGGGGAATTCAGCTTGTTTCTCCTTCGGAGCGCGTTAGACGACTTGGTCGCTCGCTTTTCTTCATGCCGATTGTTGATGGGGTCTATATTGCCCATCAGCTCATGCAAGATGCAAGCTCAATTCGGATTTCGGTCGGCGGGCAGCGAAGGTGCGCTCCGCGAGTGATCATGGTTCAAATTGGCAAAGATTAGTACCACTTTGTTTGTTACAAAGGGAGTTCATTAAGGCAGACAACGTAGCTGAGGTTATGCCTCACAGAGAAAGACATGTGAGGGAGAGAGAAATTCTCATGCCAGAAGCATTTGGAATTAAGTTAGAATGGAAATTATAAAAATTACCTTTTGCTGATATAGTCGTGACGTCACAATAGTTTTCGTATCCTAGTTTGGCTGTGGCAAGTTATTGATTTTAATTAATCAAATCCTTATTTATCCTCAAATATAGACCTTAAATGATGAATTTTGCAGGCAGGTTCATCATGGTAATCCATACGTCTAATTAAGAAAGAAGAAAAATGGACAAAGGATCTTGCGGTGGGAATCCAGTCATTTATTGAAAAGGAAAACTGGACATAAAAAGGAAATATCGCTTGGTCACAGAAGAAAAGGGATTCTGGAAGATTAAGGAAGAAATATATACTACAAGGGGCTGTTTTGGCCCCAAAATTACCGGATTAAGGGCTAAAAAAGGGGGGGAATCAGAATTAATTTAAACTATATCAGTAAGATACATAGGTCTGACCCTGTTCCCGACTGTTCCATATTTCCTCTTTCATGCTAATCTTTTATTGACTTAATATGTTTCTTCTATGTACTATCGGTAATGTAGCAACTCAGAGGGTTGAAATTGAACCAAAATGAGTAGAAATCAAAGCAATCCCAAAAAACAAATTCCTTCTATGATGATGTGATGCAAGTATTTTCTTTAGCCCCTCCTTTATTTTTCTCTTTTTTGTTCCTTCAACTCCGGTTTTTTAAACCATCCTTCTATCCGTGCCTTAACAAGAATGTTAAGTCCGCACACATTCTAACATAATGAGCCAGCATGAAAGAGTCACGCTTATCTGTCTTTATCTTCGCCTTGGCTATAGCTTTTACCTGTTTAGGATGGGCAATAGTAACATCAATGCTTAATTCATCCAGAAGATCTACCATGGTATAGCTAGAGCGGCCGGCTTCATTAACTGCTTTAACCTCACCGCTGTAATCAAGAAACCTCTCCAGCTATGAGCGGTAATTTGCCACCCTTCCGGATTTGAGCTTTTTTCCCTTCTCATTAAGCATTGTGATGTGTGAGTATTGCTTGTGATGGTCAATCCCCATATAATTCATTTGTGCACCTCCTTTTTTTAGATTTGACCTTGCGGGTAGTCTATCATACAATCGACTCCCGCAGGAGGTGCATCACATCATCATGTTACCTATCAATAACTTGACATGTCCACTGAATTTACAACTCTTGCTTAGCATTAAGAACAGATTAATTTGTTAGTAAAGAAAACCTATATCTATGCACCAGTTGAGGAGCAAATTCGTCTCTGCCTATAAATCTCTCTTCTTCTATGACATACACGTAAACATCATGTGAGTAGACAAACCGATCATATGGGACTTCTAACCCCTTGGCGTAGGTAATTCCGTCTAAATCATGTATATTTATGTACCATTTTCCAAACTTGCCTTTACTTTCAACCAATGTCACTATAAAATATTTATCTTTAAGGAAATAGATATTGTCTGGATGAATAAATTTATTCCACCATTTCGAGTGTTCATATGAATATTCATAAGGGGAAAGATTCCTAGGAAAGCTTTCTGCTTTTGGATAGAATTTAGAAAAATTATCAGGCTTTAGAATCTTTTTTATCCCAAAATTATAATCATAATAATAGATGTAATATTTATCAGGATAAATAAATAAGAATCCTTTGTCAGGAATATCCCCCATCCCCCCAGGGTTAAATCGAGCCATTGCCGTTCTTAAAATCTCATCTTCGCATTTAAAGGCCTCAGCCAAAATATTTCCTTTTCTGTCATATTTCTTTAAAAGCTTGGGGACATTATAAAGAGAGAATGTAATGTAATTGCCTTCAGGTTCAATAAAAATTCTTTCGGCGCCGGACTTAGGGTGTATTTGTTTAACAAACTGATAGTTAGGGCTGGAAAATATACTAATTCTTCGTGTTGGGATGTCATAAATATATAAATCGCCTTCTTTATCAAAAAATGCATTTCCGATCATTTCATATTCGCCTGGTCCTCGCCCCTTTCTTCCAATAAAACGCAAAAAATATCTTTTATTGTTGAATTGCATAATTCTTTCCGCAATTCTCGAATATAAGAAGAAATCACCCTTTGAATTGATTCCCAAAAAACCAAAAGATGAGAGCGGCTGATTCTGGTAATTGAAATTAATGATCTTATGTTCTACAAATACTTCATCCCATCTTTGTAAAAGCTTCTCTCTTTCTTTTAAGAGTACAATATTTCCTTCATTTGCCTCTAATTTACTAATAGCATTAAGATAAAATAAAAAAAATACAAAAAACATCATTCTTAAGGCTATTTCAGTCTTTTTTCTATCCATTTCCTCAACTCCTTTTTTCCTGTATAATCTGAGTAAAATATATCCATTATGTTGAACGTCTTATCTGCATAAATATAGATAGGTAATTCCGATTTATTTCCAGAATAAATTAAGCCTTGAATTAAATTTTCGTCCATTACCATAGCAGGGGATATGAGTAATCCATCCTGACGCATTTTAATCAGATATTTTTCTCCTCCTAATTTATCTAAGGCCCCGAAAATTGTCAACAGAACGAGCTCTTTCTTTCTCATCTCTGGTTCATATGTCTTAATCATGTCTAGTTGTTCTTCAAGACATTTATTACATGTTCTTTCTGGTATAACGATAATTATGTATCCATTTATCCTTTGAACTTTCCATTCATTTATAAAATGGAAATCATTTATACTAAAGTTTGAGCAAAATAAATCAAATAGATATAGTCCTTTAATTCTTTCTATTGACCTGTTTGAAGAGATTTTCTTTTCGAAAATTAAAAAAGAAAATATTCCGACTAAGAGAATTAAACAAATAGATAAAATAATATTTGTCTTTTTCGAGATTTCACCTTTTCTAAAATTACAAAAGGTAAACAATGACGCTATGCAGGAAGCCCCTCTTTCGACTTAAGTTATTTGCAGCAACAATAGGTGCCACTTCCCATACAATAATCTCCTGGAATACATTGCGGGCCACAACAAACCTTCTCCCAGCCATCCTCGCATCTTTTTGCAAAGGAAGGAGTAAGTGAAAAAATTCCGAAAATTGTTATGAAAATAGCGATCACCAATATTATTGTCAACCCCTTAGATTTTAGAAAATTTAAAGATTTCATCTTGCACCTCCTTTAAACATTACGATAAGCAATTTTCGTGCCAAATGCTATGAATATAGCTATCTTATTGATATTTATGATATTAACCGAATTTATCAAATTTTTTAAAATTAAAAAAATGCCCTTCTCAGGGGACTTAATCCCCCGACAAGGAGACTCATTGCCTTAATCTGTGGCATTCAAGAACCTTCATAAACCTTTTGTAGTCTTTCTGGGTTCGCCCAGCGTTAAATAATTCCATCAGCCTTTTATAGGTCTGGCAATCTTTCAGTCCCATCTGGATTATCTTCCTTACTTCATCTCTGTTCAATTCTCTCCGAAGAAAAGGCTTATGAATTACCTCCCAGAAACTCTTCCCTTCTATTACCATTTCTTGATATTTCCTCTGAAGCACGTCTATTCCATGCTCGTTATCATTTGCTATGTTAATTTTAATTGAAAATATGTTATCAAAGATAATATGATCTCTGGTTATTTCATTATCCTTAGACAACACCATGGCTTTTTTCAGGATATTCTCGAGCTCGCGGATATTACCAGGATAATCATATTCGAGCAGCTTGTTCAGTGCGTCAGGCAAAAGGACCTTATGAACATCTACTTTGCTGCTCGCCCGCCTCAATATCTCTTCAGCCAGTATCGGGATGTCTTCCCTCCTTTTCCTTAAGGGCGGAATATAAATCTTTAGGACCGAAACTCTGTAAAATAAGTCCTGACGAAACCTCTTATAGTGCATCTCCTCAGCTAAATTCTTATTGGTAGCAGCAATAACCCTGACATATGCCCTTAGTTCCTCTGTTCCGCCAACCCGAAAGAAAGTCCCATTCTCCATAAAAACCAGCAGCTTGGCCTGATTAGAGGGGCTCAGGTCGCCAATCTCATCCAGAAACACGGTGCCTCCATCGGCTACCTCTAACTTCCCCATCTTCCTCTCCGAGGCTCCGGTAAAGGCTCCCCTCTCATGACCGAATAACTCTGATTCAAAGAGTTCAGGAGAAAAATTGCTGCAGTTAAGATGAAGGAATGATTTCCTCCAACGCCGGCTGGCTTTATGGATAAGCCTGGCTGCTACCGTTTTCCCTACCCCGGTCTCTCCTGTGATTAACAGGGTAAAATCAGTTAAGGATATTGTTTCTATTTTTTCTCTGATTTTTCTTATGCCCTGGCTTCTGCCAGATAGCTTTTCCCCTATGGAGTCTTTCCCCAAAAACCACATTTAAGTCTCTCTTAAATTTAAAACAGAGGAATTTGCTTTTTGGCGTTGCTTTGATTTCTATTCATTATTACTCACTTTCAACCCTATGTCCTGCTGTATTAGCAATATTACACTAAAGAAACATATCCAGTCAATAAAAAATTCGGACACTTTCCCGAATTTTACGCAAATCAAATAAATTTACTTTAAAGAAATAGGCTTGTAGAGTCCCTTTGAAAGGAGGGACCTTACATGGCAATTAAAGATGATAACTCACTAGTGTCATGTCAACATTGTAATGTCGTACAGAATATTATATATTTTCTTCATAATCAACCTGGGAGGATTGAATATGAAGAAATACATTGTGACGTTAACCGAAGATGAACGTAACGTTCTTGGCGTACTTGCTTCCAAGGGGAAACACAAATCACAAAAGATCCTCAACGCCCTGATTCTGCTTGGGTGTGATGAGGGCAGGCATCAGGTAAAACGTTCGACCAACGAAGAGATGGCTCGTGTCCTGAACATAAGCATGAAAAAGATCGATCGCGTGAAGAGGCGATTTGTCGAAGAGGGTTTTGAGGTTGCCCTCAACGGGAAGAAAGGAAGCTGCGTTTATACCAAAAAAGCAGACGGAGATTTTGAAGCCCATCTGGTTGCATTGAGTTGTAGTAAACCACCCGAAGGCTTTACAAGATGGTCTCTGAGGTTGTTAGCCGACAAAGTTGTCGAGCTTAATTACATTGACAGTATCTCCCATGAAGCGGTGCGCCGTGTTTTAAAAAAAACGAAATCAAGCCCTTGCAACGGAATGAATGGGTAATTCCACCGGAGCAAAACGGCAGTTTTGTTGCAAACATGGAAATGGTGCTGGACGTTTATAAGCGTCCGTTTGATCCACGATATCCTGTTATATGCATGGATGAATCTCCAAAGCAGCTGATTGCTGAGACAAAAATTCCTATTCTTGCATCACCCGGACAGCCGGCCAGGTGCGATTATGAATACAGGCGTTGCGGCGTGTGCAATATTTTCATGGTCTGCGAGCCACTTGCAGGAAAGCGCATAGTGAAGATCACCGAAAGGAAAACCAGGCGGGACTGGGCTTGTTTTCTGGAAGAGATCGCAGAACAATACAAGGAAGCGGAGAAAATAACGCTGGTAATGGACAATCTGAGCACACATACTCCCGGATCGTTTTATGAAGCATTTCAATCGGATAAGGCAAAAGCATTATGGGACAGATTCGAATTTGTGTACACCCCGAAGCACGGGAGTTGGTTAAATATGGCTGAGATAGAGTTGAATGTGCTCACGGGGCAGTGCCTGAACAGAAGAATCGACGACATTGCGGTTGTCAGGAAAGAAGTACGGGCATGGCAAGAGTACAGAAACAACAAGAACGCGAAGGTAAACTGGCAATTCACTGCTAAGGATGCACGGATAAAACTATCCCGGCTTTACCCGACACTTGAAAGTTGACATGACACTAGCCTCTATTTTCATTATATGCAATATAACTCAATATGCAGCCCTAAATTCTGTATTTCTGCAAGTATTCGGAAGTATAATATATGTTATCCAAAGGAAATAAGAAAACAACATGAACGAACAAGCAGTAAAAGATCTTCATTTGTATGATGAGCTGCTTACAGCATTTAAACTAATTGTAATTGGATTTGGAGAATTTCAAAATCTTGACTTAGCAAATGATTTTTACAACCTTCCATTTCAGTTGTTATCAAGTGGTTTTGAACGATTAATGAAATGCCATATATGTTTTGGATATCATGAGAAAAACCATTCCTATCCGAGTAGTAAATATCTGAAAAAATGCGGTGGAAGAAACGGGCATGATTTAGACAAGTTGAAAAATAATATTTTAAGATCATACTTTTCAATTCATGGTGTACCAGTTTTAAAAGAAGATTGTGATTTTCTTTCAAATGATAATGATTTGGAAAAACTCATTTATTTATTATCAGAATTTGGGAAATATGCGAGATACTATAATTTAGATGTGGTGACATCTGCTGCGAAACCGAGCATAGATGTAAAGTCAATATGGGAAGAATATGAAAGTTCAATTGTGACTTCCAATCCTGAATTATTGAAAAAATTTGAGGATTTTGAATTCCAAAAAGAAATGTTAGATTCTATCCAAAGAGAAATAATAATAAAATTAGAAAAATTTGTAAGAGCAATAAGCAGACAATTTACTATTGGAAAGCTGGGAGATAAAGCGAAACAATTTTCTTCTGTTTTTTACTCTTTTATCAATTTGCGTGATGAAGAATTGGGGAACAGAGACTATAGAAAGAAAACGACTAGATATAAAGAGAGGAAAAGAAGAGTCCATGAAAGGACTATTCTAGACGAATTAAGTAGGAAATTTAACAAAAGTTATAAGCATAAATTAATAAATAAAAATGAATTTAAGGGAGAATGGCCATTTTATCATGAAAGTGTGATAATCGAATGTAGGGAAAAGCATTGGTGTGTTGTTACTATCGAAAATAAAGACTATGCTTTAAATGGTGCTGCAAAATCCCGGTATAAGCTGGAAGATGTTCATGAAGCGGGGATGGCTATTTTAGGGAAATCAGTTGGTCCTTTTATAGATATGGTTCTAAAGCTTGGTGATGTAAATTAGCATAGAACTACATAGTAAGGTGTTCAACCGGATGCAAATTCTATGGTGTTCTTTTTGCGCCGGTTCTTTGAAAATAGGGTCACCCATTAGAAGGGGATTGTCAAGCATCCATCAGAATGGGAATGCAGCGGTTACCATGAACTCCAGAATATTCCGGAAAGAAAAAGGAAGAAACTTATACTAAAAGGGACGATTTCGACCCCAAAATTAGCCGATTAAGGCATAAAAATGGAGGGAAATAAGTAATTAGGAAATAAGAGTTAATTTAAAATATATCAGTGATTTGCATAGGTCTGATAATCATCTAGAAGGGGAAATTACTCATATGAATATATCTGTTTTATCCAGAGAAGAGTCGAAGAGATAGAAAAAGTTGTCCTCAATACGATGAAGCTTGTCCCTGAGTTTCAAAAGTTAAAGACGGTGACAGGAATCGGAGATATCCTTGGCTTGACTATTTCGCTCGAGACAGGAGAC
>Ga0315541_1002053_pt1 | contig 17377 bp, 23 predicted proteins | sample SalMarSW160190MG_FD_203095 | JGI IMG/M metagenome (GOLD analysis project Ga0315541, IMG submission 203095) | Salt marsh sediment microbial communities from the Plum Island Ecosystem LTER, Massachusetts, United States - Salt Marsh Sediment SW1601-190 ...
ATCGTCCTGCCAAACGTGGAAGATCGTCCAAATTCACCTTACATACCGTGGTTCTACCGGCGTATTTCTCGGCAAGTGACGAAATGGTCGGCGCCAGGACGCGACAGGGCGGGCACCTGTTGGAGAACATGTCGACCAGGCAAATTCCTTTTGTCTTAAGCACTTTCGTATTGAAATCAGCTTCGCTGTCGATGTGAACAGGGGCATGGCCCGATACGCCCGCGACAGATTCATCCTCGGACATCGGCCGAGCCGGCTGGGGCGACTGGACGTTCGAGCGCCGCGAAAAGCCCAGTGCCACCATGACCCCCAACGCCGCTCCGAAAAACGCCCCGCGGTATGGATTGGCGGTAAATGGACATGCTCCGGAAGAACATTTCCCGAAGTGCCCCAGGGCAGCTCCGATTCCGGCCCCTATCAACAGTCCCAATAGAACCTTTACAATCACAATCCCGTCCTTTCCCAAGAGCTTCAGCAGGTGCACGCTTCTCGTCGTCCAGGGCCTTCCAGGCTTGGGCGATGTCCCGTGATCCACATCACCTGTCCCTGTTCGATGAGGCGGACCTGCACCTTCTCGAATCCCGCTTCTTGGAGCAAGACCTTCACCTCAGACGGCTGGAAGTACTTCTCATTCCAAAGTCTCTGAGCCAAGGAGCCCTTGGGGAAATCGACCACGACAATCTCCCCGCCCGGGCGCAGCACTCGGCGCACTTCTCGAAGAATCGCTTGATGCTTGGCCATCTCGTGCAGCGCCCACATGGAGACGACCGCATCGGCCGATCCGTCTTCCGCAAAACTCATGCTGACTGCATCTCTCTTCAGGCACTGGTAGCCGCTCCCATCTGGCGTATGACGTCGCGCGGGGAAGCTACCGGCGGAGATGTCGACGCCGGTGACCTCCTGGCTATATGCGCTGGCCAGGTAACGAACAAGATCGCAGGAGCCGCAACCAAGGTCCAGGACCCGGTGAGCTAAACGCACTTCGCGGCCGATGCGCCTGTGGAGGCGCGGCTTCACCCCCTCGTAGAAGTTGTCCGGTATGGTCGTAGTCATATCATGAAAGCGGGCAGGTTCCCGTTGGGCAGCTTGAGCTGGAGGACGACGACGTTCCCGACTTGGCCGCGAACGTCGAGAAGATCTTCTTCGTTCCTTTGGAGCCGCACTTCTCACAGGCATGCGCCTTGTGATTATCTGGTTTTTCCAAGAACGGGGTAACGTGCTCGCATTCGGTGCAACGGTATTCAAAGATCGGCATGGTCTTTCTCCTTCATTCCATCGCTCCCGCAGTCCCCATGCTGGCAGCGCCGGCAGGGCCACTGCGACTGTCCTCGTAGGTCTCATGTTCCACGCAGCTCATGCAATACTCCCGCCCGGCCTCAATGACCCCACTGGCGGGCTTCGTCCACCATTGCCAGGTAGTTCCGCACCGGGATGTAATTGGCCACCGTATTTCCGGAACCCAATGCAAATCGCCCAGGCATGCACTGCTCTAGGATGTCTCGAACGTATTGCCGCAGGGCCGGCTCCTCCAGCCGGGCGAGCGGGTCCATGTCCGCGCCGCCCAGCGCGGCCACGCGACCGCCGTAGCGACGCAGGAACTCGGCGATCGGGATGATCACGTCCTGAAAAGAATGGAACGCATCGATGTGCACGTCATCAATCAGTTCGTCCATCACGTTCAAGACGTTCCCGCAGCAGTGATACCAGTAGGTCTTGCCCTGTTCGTGTGCCAAGGCCGCATACTTGCGGAACCAGGGGAACACGTTCTTTCTCAGGAAGTCGGGGCTCATCATGGTCGCGGTTTTGAATCCCAGATCATCGGCATGGAAGATCGCTCCGACCTCGGGGTACTCAATCGCCTGCCTGTAGTAGTCGTATACTTTCTGCCCCCAGCGTTCGAAGACGGCCTCGACGAGTTCCGGATTCTCCACCGAGAGCATAAACAGGTCCTCATAGCCCAGGAACCGCTCGAGGATCATCTCGAAGACGGTCGTCCCGACGACCAGCTTCATGCCCTCGGGCAGTAGCTGCCCCATCTCCTCAAGCGATGCGAAATCGGGCGTGATGCTGTCCCACCTGAGACGGTCCAGGTCGTCCCAGTTCTTAATGATGCCGCCGCCTTCCTCGACCCAGTGGCGCTGTCCGCGGGAAAGCTCCGCCGTGTCGGCGGCCGTGCGTTCCTTGAACTCCGGCAGATTCCGGAATCCCGCCCAGCATGGGACAAAGTCGTAACCCATTTTAGTATAGAAGGCTACATGCTGTCGCGAGGACACGCGGCCGGTGTCATCGGCACTGGGAACCCACTTTTCTTCAAAGACATTCTCCGTCACGAAGCGAATTACCTCCTGGTCCACCCCCAGCTCCACCAAGTGGACTCGCGAAGGTTGTCGTTCGCCCTTGATGACCTTCTCCAACTCGTCGAAATTCGGCGCAATCTGTTTGCGGTTCATTTTCACGCCTCCCCTCTCGCAGGTCCGCATTCGCTGCATCGATATCCGAAAATAGAGATCGTGTGTCTCCTATTTCAGCTCGCCGAAGTACTTGTCACGCCACCAGCACCAGTAGCCCCAGGGATTGTCCAGGCGATACTTGCCATCCATGTACGGCGAGGGCGGACACTCCAGATCATCCAGGGCAGGGCACGCCTCGCCCTCGGTGAGGAACTTGTACGCGCAACAGACCAGATGAAATCGGGCCGCCGCGCTGGCATCTTGTGGGTTTGCATCCGGGTGATGGGCCAAGCTGGCGCGGCGAAAGGCCCGGCGAATCTCCGCCCTGTCGGCGGCTTCCAAGACGCCGAGAATGGCTCGCGACTTGCGGTCGCGTTCCTGCAATAAGGCGATCTCAACTTGCCAATCCCTATCTGGCATGGGCGGTGATTCTCTTTTCCAACTCGGTCAGCAAGTTGTCGTACACGTCCCGGTACCTGGGGATCACGTCGCAGGCCATCTCGCCGCGGGAATAGGCCTCGGCCACCTGGCGGTCGTCGGGAATCTCGGCCAGCACCTCGATTCGCTGGTACTGGCAGTACCGCTTGGTCTCGCCGTCGCCGACATCCGCCCGGTTGATCACGACGCCAAACGGCAACTTGAGGGCCCGAACCATCTCGACCGCCAGTTTCAGGTCGTTCAGGCCAAAGGGCGTCGGTTCAGTGACCAGCAGAACGAAATCGCTGTCCCTGACGCTCTCGATGACCGGGCAGGACGTGCCCGGGGGAGAGTCGATCAGCAGGAGGTCCACATTCGGAGCGGTATTCTTGACGGCCGCAACCACCGGCGGACTCATCGCCTCGCCGATGTTGAGCAGACCCTGGACACAGTGCACATTACCGGCCATGCCCAGCTCCAACTGCCCCGTCTGCCGATGCGATTCGGTGATCGCCCCCGTCGGGCAGACCAGCCAGCAGCCTCCGCAGCCGTGGCAAAGCTCGGGGAAGACCAACACGTCTTTCTCCATCGGCACGATGGCGCTGTATTGGCAGATCTTGCCGCACTGGCCGCAGCCATTGCATTTATCGAGGTCCACCTTCGGAATGCTGACATTCACGGGTCGCGTCTCGGTAACCCTGGGTTTGAGGAACAGCGCCCCGTTGGGCTCCTCGACGTCGCAATCGAGGTAGCCGACGCTTCGCCCGGCCCTCGACGCCGTAACGGCCAGGTTCGTGGCCACGGTGGTCTTGCCGGTCCCGCCTTTTCCGCTGCAAATGGCGATCTTCATTCTGCACTTCCTTCGTTTGTCGCCGCCCGCCCCCTCAAGGCACGTATGATCCGACGCGGAATCCACAGGAAAGCCGCCGCCACACCGCCGAGAATGCCCGCACTAACCATCCCGCCCGGGCAGCCCGGCTGGCCGCATACCGGGCAAGTTGATAATGGGCCAAGCAGCGCGAACAGGCCGAACCACCAGGCAAGGAATCGCCCCATAGGTCGCAGCCAAGCGGGCCATCGTTTGCTGGGCTGCGATTGCGCTGTGATGGCTGTTTCATCTCGCATCTGTCAGCCCTTCGTGAACAACAGAGGAAACACTATATCGCTCGTACAGCAAGGCACCCACACCGCCAGGAACAGGAACACGCCCACAAGGATCATCGTCGCCACGCCGACTTCCGTTCCCAGGGCCATCGTGATATGGAAGAGCGACGCCCAGGTACTGAGAAGCACGTGGCCCGCGTGCGGGAACTTCGTCCTTGGTCGGATGTACGCCAACGCGGTCCCGGCCAAGGCAAGCGGATTCACCAGCCACCACTTCTCGATCACACCGAGATGGACGCCTCTGTGGGGCAAGTCCAGCAGCACCTCTCCGATGTAGGGAATGATACTGTCGCTTAGGGTGGCGATGCCAATGGAACCGAAATAGCCGATCAGGAGCGTCCGCCACAGGCCTCCGGCCCCGTGGAGCCGGTACATGCCCGCCGTGACGAACGCGCTCAGCAACACATGAAGCGGGTGGAACGTCCAGAAGAGAGTCGAAGAAGCACCCTTGGGCAGTTGGGCGTGGATGACCGCGGCCATGATCACGATGCCGGTCACGGTCCCAAAGGCCGTGAACGGCGCGTGAACTCGCAACTCCTTGGCAATGGTCCTCATCTTCATAGCCGACTCAGCCCCTGCTCGTGGCCGGCTGGTGCATCCTGATAGTCGCAGATCAGGACGCCGTCCAGATGGTCGATCTCATGCTGCGTGAGACGCGCCCATAAGCCCTGAACGCGATATTTCTGCTTCTTGCCGCGGACGTCATACGCCTGCACCTCCATCTGAAGGTCCCGCTCGATCTCGACATGCAGGCCCGGCAGGCTCAGGCAGCCCTCGGCCATTCGATCTCGTCCGCTGCCGGCAAGGATCACAGGATTGACCAGGCAGAGCGTCTGCCCTTCGATTTCGGCCACGAATAGCCTCTGGGTCAGGCCCGCCTGCGGCCCTGCCAGACCGATCCCGTCATGGGTCCGCATCAGCCCAAGCATTTCCTCGAACACGTCCGACAGCCAAGAGTCGAACCGCTCGACAGGCTCGCACGGCTCTCGCAACAGGGGGTCCGGGTAGAGGCGGAGCCTTAACGGCTCGCGCGTAGGCTTGTCGTCTCTCTCAGGAGGACCAGAGTCTGTGCGCTGAGGGTGCATCGTCCGTCAGGATCCCGTTTCCGCCTTGTTCTTCTCATCCACCAGGACGCCGCGCGGGCGATGGGCACGTGCTTCTTCGTCAGGCAATTCGTAATGGGAAAGCACGATGAGCTGGTCGCCGGCTTGTCCCATCCGAGCCGCCGGGCCATTCGGCAGGACCCTGTCGGAGTTCGGTGGCGCCTGGATCAGATACGTGACGATCCGCGAAGCGTTGTTCAAGTTCACAACGTGTACCTGCTCTCCAGGCAGCATGTCGGCAGCGCGCATCAAAGCAGCATCTATCGTAATGCTGTCCTCGTATTCTAGGTCCGTTCCGGTCAGCCGGGCACGGTGAATCTTCGACTCGACCATGAACCGCTTCATTCGATACCTGTTATCCGTTCAAGTACCACGCATTTAGTGCCATGAACAGTGCGGCTCCCAGCGTCGTGTAGGCGAATATCTTCTTGAGCTGTTCGGGGCGCACCTTCACCGAAAACGCCCCTCCCAGAAGACCGCCGATGACGGCGACCACGCTGAGCGGCAGCGCCCAGGCGGGGTCGAAATCCCCGGCGGCGGAATGGCCCAGCAAGCCCATCAGGGCCGTGGCGGCCACCATGGCCGATGATGTGCCCACCGCCACTCGCATGGGTACGCCGCAGGCAAGGACCATCAGTGGAATCTTGAACGAGCCGCCGGAAATCCCAACCATCCCGGCCACCACGCCCGTCGCCGCCGTGATGGGTACCGCCAACCACAGGTTCACCACGTATTCGTGCTCCCCAAACTTGCGTCGCCAGAAACCAAACCGGCGCGTGCTGGCGAAGGGCCGGTCCTTGGCCTGCCGGAGCATGAAGAAGCCCGCGAGGACCAACAGTCCCGCGAAGACCAGCTTGAGCGTGAGGTGCCCGCCGGGAACCAGGTGAGCACAATACCCGCCCACCAGGGCCATGATGTCTGTCGGGGGGTCGATCACCAATGCCAGCTTCCAGTCTATGGTCCTGTTCTTGTGGAATACCAACGCCGCCGCCAGCGCCGTGAAGATGAGAATGCACTGACCGGTCGTCGCCGCCCGAAGCATGGGCAGACCGCAAGCCACCAGAACCGGAACATAAAAATTCCCTCCACCCCGACCGGTCATGCTCATCACAACCGAGAGGGCCAAGATCGCGGCACACGCTGCTATGAGCCCGCTCATCCACGTTTCCTTCGGCTTTCGGCTGCTGACCCGCTGCCCGATCCCTCGGTCGCCGTCTGCGCACATTCCCTCAATAGGTAGGTTAGGCGCCGGAGGGAAGTACAATGAGGTTCCAGTGGCAGTTTCGCCCAGTCGCAGATCCGGAGGACCTTCTCCGGATTCGTGCGCGACAGCTCTTCGAAATAGCCCACCCCATCCAGGACGATGCCCTTGTCATTTGCCGGAAAGGTCTCGTTCGCCTTGGCCGCATCCCAGTCCTTGAAGATGAAGTCCCAGTGTTCCACCCAGCCCGGCGTGAGCCAGTAGACCTTCTCGCCGCCGGCCAGGCGATTCCGCTCGCGTTCGTCGGCCAGCATGTCCACGCAGTTTTTTGCTGAAACCCGCACCGCGCCCGGGGCGACCTCCGCCAGGAGGCCGTCAGTGTCCTTTCCGGTGTCCGTGTCGAAGTAGCATTTCTCGCCGTAGGCCACGATGACCCGCTCGGCGACGGCGCGAGCCTTCCCCAATTGCCGGGTCAGTTGTCTCTTGAGCCTTTCCGGCCACTCGTGCAGCCCCGGCGAGGTGAACAGAACGCGGTGCCCATCGACGAAGCCCGTTTCGACGAGATGCCGCAGCTCCCGCCGAAGAATCCCACAGGCGACGACGACGCAATTCTCCGGCAAGCGGTCAGGTTCATTCTCGCGCATCACCTGCTGTCCTTCGTTCGCCGGCCTCACCGGGCGGCTGTTCCGGCGCTGATGCGTCAAGTGCGGCCAAGGCCTGACGCTTCTCGGCCAGCTCGTCCTCGATCTCAAGAAGCGTCGCCTCGTAGGCCCCGGTTATGTCGTGGGCCGGCTTGCTGGCCTTTGCACCCGCAAGGCGCTTTTCAAGCAACGCAATCTCTTGCTCTATCCGCATCTTGTTCATGATAACGATTCCCGTGGCACCTCGAGTTGGGCCATCAAGGCAACGATCACAATGACGGTAGAAGTCCCGGACGCCGCGAACGGGCCACGCGCTCTGAGTTCTTTGCCGATGGTCCTCAACATGCTCCGCGTCCGCGATCACTGGGTTTGACGAAATTGAGGATATGCCCTCTCACGATATTGCCATTATGCCTGAGCTCAGCGCGGACCCCCCCCCAAGCACAAATCCTTCCGCTGTGAATTCTTCGATGATGTCTTTCTCCGATCTTGCGTCGGTGTGTGTGGCCAAGTGCGGGCAGTACGCCGACACGCGACCCGCCGGCTTCAGGACTCTGTCGATTTCCTTCAGCACTCGTCTTCGGTCGGCGACCGTGCTGTGGTTGCCCGGCTTGCCCCCTTGCCCGGGTGTCCCAACCAGGTGCAATACGTCATAGAGCAAGACCACGTCGACGGACGTGTCGCCCAGCGGCAGGGGCGTCCTCCCCGCGGTCTCCAGGCATTGTACGTTCGTGAGTCCGCCTTCGCTTGCCGCCCGCGTCAGTTTGTCGAGTGCGGCGGGATTCTTATCCAGCGCGTAGACGGTGCCGCGCTGTCCCACGATCCGTGCGGCCGGTTTGGTGTAGTTGCCTTCGCCGCAGCCGAAATCCAGGACTGCATGCCCGGCCCTGATACCTGCTTTGCGCAGAAAGCGAACCGCACCGTGCTCCTGCCAAGCGCGTAGGTTGGTCTCGTTCATTCGGCTCGCCTTGTACCTCAACGCATGGGGGCGGTTTCATGCACTTCTCCACCTCCAGCTTCGCGCCCATGCCCTCAGCCTTCCTGCTCCAACTGCTTGATTCGTTCTTGAATCTGCTGCATCTGCCGGGCCATTGCCTCGGCCTGCTGCTTCAGCATGCCCAGTTCGTCGTCCTTGTTCAGGCCCTGGACCGGCCCTTGCGCCGTGGGAACAGGCCCCTGGGCAAAACCGGCGCCCATGCCCATGCCGCGGCCCATTCCCCCGCCACCGCCTTGGCCCATGCCTCGCCCGCGGCCCATCCCCCGGCCGCCGCCTCGCCCCATGCCCATGCCTTGTCCCCCGCCGCCTCCCATGCCCATGCCTTGTCCCCCGCCGCCTCCCATGCCCATTCCAGGGCCCCCGACCGCCGGCTGCGGGGGTGGTATTGACGGGTCCTGGGGCAGGCTCGGCGCCCCGCCGAGGCCGAACTTGCCGGCGACATTGGGCTCGCCGACTGCATTCAGTTGACCTGCCTTGAATTGGTCAATGACGTCCGCGACAGTACCGCTGCACCCGATGGTCACGCCGATGCCGGCAGCCGAGAGCGTCTGGTAGGCGTTCGGGCCGCAGTTGCCCGTCAGGACGTTCTTGACGCCTTTGGCGGCCATGAGCTGGGCCGACTGGATGCCCGCGCCGCCGCCCAACGTAAGGTTCGGGTTCTCGACGGCCTCAAAGCTCAGGTCATCCGTCTCCACGATCAGGAAGCACGGACACCGGCCAAAACGCGGATCTACATTGGCTTCCAGGTCCGTCCCTGTAGCTGTGATTGCGATTCTCATCTGGCATCCCTTTCTTCGCTCAAAGAACAATCGCCGGGGCCTTGGCAGCTTCTCTGCCTGTCACCCCGGCGACTGGTCCTTTCAGTGGTTGCTGGTGTTCGCGGTCAGTCCTTTTTGCCCTTGGCTTCGAGTTCCTCCATCCGCTTGCGGATGCCATCCAGCGCATCCTCGAAGTACTCGGCCTGGCCTTTGAGCGCGTCCAGTTCCTGCTCCCGTGTGGCGGTCGCCGCAAAGGGCGGGGCATACGGGACCCCTTGGGCCGGGGGCACCGCAGGCGCCCCGTACGCGGGCATGCCCATGCCCGCACGCTGCCAGCCGGGCAGGCCGGTCCCGTAGAACCAGTTGCGCCTTCCCCAGCCGCCGCCGCGGCCGCGTCCCCAGCCCCCGAAGCCTCGTCCGCCGACCGCGTTCATGTACCCCGGCATGGGGTAACCGGCGCAGTATCCCGCAGCTCGTCCTGTCATTGGGCCCATTCCACCAGGGCCTGTTCCGTCGCCACCTGGCATTGCTGAACTCCTTCCTGCTGTTGCGAGGTCGACATCAACCTCTGGTCATCGTCGTTCCACATTTCGGGCAGGTCTTCTGGTTGCAGGCCTGGCCCGGCACGTGGGGCACCTTATGCCCGCAACTCGGGCAGACGCAACTGCCGCCCGGTCCCGCGGCGTACGGCCCGCCCATCCGTCCTCTACCGCGGCCGCGCCCCCCTCCTCCCGGCGGGCCTGTTCCGTCACCTCTCGGCATGGCTGCATCCCTTTCCGGTACGTTGCTTTGACGGCTTCCGGCCTACCAGCCGAACCGCCGCCGTCCTCGACCGCCGCCGCGGCCAAAGCCGCGACCCCGGCCTCGCCCGAATCCTCGGCCGAACCAACCGAACCCGCGGCCCCAAACGGGCGCGTAAGGGGCGCCGCCGTAGGGGGTACCGTAGCCGTAAGGCGCCGTTGCCCCGGCGTATGGCGTCGGGCCGTAGGCCGGTACGAAGCCCGACCCCCGGGGGCCTGTGGCTCCGATCGGATTCATGAAGCCGGGCACCGGGTAGCCGGCGCAGTATCCCGCCGCGCGGCCCGTCATCGGGCCAAATCCAAGCGGTCCTGTTCCATCACCTGCTGGCATCGCTATCACCTCCTCTCCAGTTTCTCTGAACGTTTCTGCCTCTTGTCCCGTGCGTATGACGACCTCGGGGAACGCCAGGGAGCTCCTATCAGCAAGCTTCGCCACGCAGAAGCCCATGCCGCCCCCTGTCAGTGGGCCCCGTCCGAGAGGCCCTGTTCCGTCGAATCCTGGCATAGCCGCCGTCCTCTTCACATTTATCGCCATGCCCGCCCGCGCCGGCGTCGCGCTCGGAACTGCCGGCGCCGGCCGGAGCAACCAGGCATCCAGAACGCCCCTTGCTCCAGCCGACCATCGATGAAGCCCGCCAGGACGTCTTCCACCCTTCCGCAGGTGAACGGGATGACCTGCACGCCCGTGAACGCCAACGCCGCCTCCAGCGGCAGCGAAATCGCCCCGCAGACCAGCACTTCCGCCCCGAACTGGGCGACCTCCTTGGCCCGCTGGAGAGGGTCGCTTGCCGTCAGCCATCCTTCCTGGCGCCGCAGTTCCTGTCCATCGGTCACATCCACGAGAAGCAGGCTTCCGGCCACATCGAAGACCGGAGACACCCGGCCATTCCACTGTGGGATTGCGACCTTCATTACACACCGACTATCTTCAAATCCGGTGCCAATGAGAGAGTGTGAATGCAACCAACTATCATAATTAGGCTTATGGATGAAGCGTCGATTTCTTGTTGCCGCTATTCGCGCAAAAAGATAGGTGTTGCTGTCGGAGAAGTGGTATAATGCGCGGTCGATGGGCAGGTGGAGATGCCGGGACAGAATAGGAGCCTAGCGATGGCGGCCAAGACAACCTTCCAGCGAGAGGTCACCATTCTCAATTCCGTCAACGAGGGGGTCTTTACAGTGGACCCGAGCTGGCGGATCACCGCCTTCAATCGAGCAGCGGAACGCATCACGGGCGTCACGTGGGATCAGGCCATCGGCAGTCCCTGCTGCGACGTGTTCCGCGCCAATATCTGCGAGAAGGATTGCCCCCTGCGGCGAACGATGGACAGCGGCAAGCCCATCGTCAACGCCAGGGCATACATTATCAACCAGCAGGGCCAGCGCATCCCGATCCGCATTGCGACGGCGCTTCTGAAGGACGAACAAGGGAGCATCGTCGGGGGCGTCGAGACGTTCCAGGACCTGACCCAGGTCGAGCAGCTTCAGAAGGAGCTTCAGGCCCGGTACACGTTCGAGGATATCGTCGGGCGAAGCCCAGCCATGATGCGGTTGTTCGAGATCCTGCCTCAGGTCGCCGAGAGTTCCAGCACGGTCTTGATCGAGGGCCCCAGCGGGACAGGCAAGGAGCTGTTCGCCCGGGCGATTCACAGCCTCTCGTCACGCAAGAAGAAGCCCTTCGTGGCCGTGAGCTGCGCGGCCCTGCCCGATACATTGCTGGAGAGCGAGCTCTTCGGCCACAAGGCCGGGGCGTTCACCGACGCCAAGCGTGACAAGCTGGGACGCTTTGCCCTGGCTGAAGGGGGCACGATCCTCCTGGACGAGATCGGCGACATCTCCCCCGCTATGCAGGTTCGGCTGCTGCGCGTGCTCCAGGAACGCGTCGTTGAACCTCTCGGCGGCATAAAGCCGATTCCCGTGGATGTGCGGGTGATCGCGGCCACCAACAAAGATCTGGCCAAGCTGATGCGATCCGGCGAATTCCGCGACGACCTGTACTACCGGATTCGCGTGGTGCACCTGGAACTGCCCGAGCTCAAGAAGCGGCGTGAGGACATCCCCTTGCTAATAGATCATCTGGTCGCCAAGTTCAACCGCCTCCAGGGCAAGCAGATCGTCGGCGTTTCGGACGAGGTGCTGGCCCGGCTGATGGAGCACGACTACCCGGGCAATGTCCGCGAACTGGAGAACATCATCGAGCAGGCCTTCGTGCTCTGTCGGGGGGGAATGATCGAACTGAACCACCTGCCGCCCGAGCTGCGCCCCACTGCCGGGCGCGGGGCTCCGACCGGCCAGCCGATGAGCCTGGAGGCCATCGAGAAGCTCTTCATCACCGAAACGCTCCAACGGCGCAACGGCAATCGCAAGCTGGCCGCCCAGGACTTGGACATCAACGTCAGCACTCTCTATCGCAAGATCAGGACTCTCGGCATCGAGACGCCCGACGTCGATGGACGGGGCCGGCGAAGCTAACATTGCATATTGCACTGTCGCGGGGCGTTCTTCCCTCGCTCCGTTGGACGTCCCCGTCTTACGCCCTTGCATAGACACCACCAAGAAGATAGGTTACAATGCTACTGCTCGATGTTGGCTGCTCCTGGCACAACCTTTGCAGCCTTTCAACCAAGAAGGGAGTCCCTATGAAAGCGGTAGTGACATCGCAAGGCCGGGAACTGAACTCACCCGTCGATTCACGGTTTGGGCGCGCGAAGTACTTCGTCGTTGTCGATACGGAAACCGGCGACTTCTCCGCAACCGACAACAGCCAGAATCTCAACGCCCTCCAGGGCGCGGGCATCCAGGCGGGCAAGAACGTGGTGGACCTGGGCGCGCAAGCCGTGATCACGGGCCACGTCGGCCCCAAGGCCTTCGCCACACTCCAGGCCGGCAGCGTTGCCATCTACACCGGCGCGAGCGGAACCGTGGCCGAGGCCATTGAGCAGTTCAAGGCGGGCAAACTCGATCACTCCAACGGAGCCGACGTCGAAGGGCACTGGGTGTAGCGGGCATGCACACGGCTTTGGAGTGCATCCCCTGCTTTGCACGACAGGCGCTGGAAGCAGCTCGGTTCGTGACGGACGAGGCTGCTGTCCATGAGCGAGTTCTGCGCGATGTACTTCGTTCGGTCGCTGAGATGGACCTGATGCAGTGCCCGGCCGTGATCGCACAGCAGATGCACCGCCGGCTGCGGCAACTCACGGGCGTAGATGACCCCTACCGGGCCGTGAAGGCCCGCTTCAACCGGATGGCGCTGGACATGTTGCCTGAGCTGTCCGCAAGGGTCCGCCAAGCAGCGGATCCACTTGGGATGGCGTTGCGTTTGGCCATCGCGGGAAACGTGATCGATCTCGGCGCCAACGGCGGGATCACGGAAGAGGAAGCCCGACAGGCCGTGGCCGGCGCGATGGAAGAACGGTTCCACGGCGACGTGGAGGGGTTTCGTCAGGCGGCAGAGGGGGCCAGCGACATCCTGTACCTGACCGACAACGCCGGCGAGATTGTGTTTGACCGGCTGCTGATTGAACAGTTGCCGACCGAGCGCGTGACCGTGGTCGTCCGTGGCGGGGCGATCTTGGACGACGCGACCATGGTCGACGCCGAGGCGGCCGGCCTGTGCGACCTGATAGAGGTAATCGACAACGGCTCGGACGCCCCGGGGACAATTCTGGCCGATTGCAGCGAGAGTTTGCGACGGCGTTTCACGACGGCCGACATGATCATTGCCAAGGGCCAGGGCAACTTCGAGACATTGAGTGACGAGACGACCAACATCTACTTCCTATTGAAGGTCAAGTGCCCTGTGATCGCGGATCACGTTGGACTGCCGGTGGGAACCCACATGGCAGGGCGATGGCAGGCACCATTGCCTTTGGCGGGAGGCGAACACCATGCCAGGACTTGACGGAACGGGGCCGAGAGGTTTGGGGCCCATGACCGGCGGCGGCAGAGGCCTGTGCGTCCTGAAGCTGCCCGCCGAATCAGACGAGCCCATCCTCGGGTTAGCGGGGCGTGCGGGCCGGCTGGTCCGCCGACCGCTTCAGTCCAAGCCGGAATTAGCGCAGTTGCGCAGCCAAGCGCGGCAAGTCGAGGCCGTTCTCCGCGCCATTCGCGGCCGGATAGAGGTGCTCGAGGCCCATCGCCCACAAGTAGCCTCTGGAGTGTAACACGTGGAAGAGATTGCCCGAGAGGAATGTCAAACCCCATGAGCAAGAACCCCGCAGAAACACACCACGTTGATAAATCCGAGCGCGAGCCGAAGGAGCTTGAGCTTCAGACACGCATGGAGCGCATCGGCCGCAAGATCCTCGTATTGTCCGGCAAGGGCGGCGTGGGCAAGAGCACTGTCGCGGCCAACTTGGCGATGTCGCTGGCGCAGGCCGGCAAGAAAGTCGGCCTGCTGGACGTGGACCTGCATGGCCCGAGCATCCCCAAGCTGCTGGGCTTGGAGCATCAACACCTGAGACCCGACGCTACTGGAGGCATCGCTCCGATCCGGCTCGCCGAGAACCTGGCAGTGGTCTCCGTCGGGCTGCTGCTGGATAGCGCCAAGGACGCCGTGATCTGGCGTGGCCCGTTGAAGCACAACGTGATCCGGCAGTTCCTCGCCGACGTAGCCTGGGGCGAGCTGGACTTCCTCGTGATCGATTCGCCGCCGGGGACGGGCGATGAGCCCCTGTCGGTGGCGCAGATGGTCGGCAGAGACGCCCGGGCGGTCGTCGTGACCACGCCGCAGGATCTGGCGATCTCGGACGTGAGAAGGTGTATCTCCTTCTGCGAGGCCCTCTCCCTGCCTGTGGCGGGCATCATCGAGAACATGAGCGGCCTCATCTGTCCTCATTGCGGCGAGCAGATCGACCTTTTCAAGGTTGGTGGTGGCGAGAACCTGGCGGAAGAGGCGGGCGTGCCGTTCTTGGGGCGAATCCCGCTGGACCCGCAGATCGTCGTCTCCGGGGACTCTGGCACAGCGTTCGTTGAGCAGCACCCTCACAGCCCTGCCGCACGGGCCTTCGCCGCAGCCATCCGGCCGATCCTGAACCCACACGGCGAGGCCGACGCGCCGCAGCTAACCGAGGACCTCAAGGAGAAAACAGTCATGAAGATCGCGATTCCCATTGCCGATGGGAAGTTGGCCATGCATTTCGGCCATTGTGAGCAGTTCGCCTTGGTCGAGGTGGACGAGACCGCCAAGGAGATCCGGAGCACGGAATATCTCACGCCGCCCGGCCACGAGCCGGGTGTATTGCCCCGCTGGCTGCACGAGCAAGGGGCCAACGTCATCATCGCTGGCGGCATGGGCGAGCGGGCACAAGGCCTGTTTGAACAGAACGGGATCAACGTGATTGTTGGCGCGCCAACAGAGAATCCCGAGGAGATCATTTCCGCTTACCTTGCTGGCACGCTGGAAGCGGGGCAGAATGTCTGTGACCACTGAGCTGGCCCGGGACCCTCTGCAACGGACAAGCAAGTCAGCGCATCCGCAGTGTGTCGTCTGCGGCCGGGGCGCAGAATGCGGCTCTGGCCTCCGTTTCTCCCTGCGCGATGACGAACTGCGTATTCGCCCACGGCATCGCGGTGGTGACGGTCGAGATGACGGTGCATTCCCGCCACCCCATCGCGCTGGATGCGCCGCTGACGGTACGGGCGCACATCACCCGCGGGCTCCGCTGCACATTGTCGAGGCCGAGATCGTCCAGGACAGGCAGGTGAAGGCGAAGGCCGCCGGGAAGTTCATGGAAAGGCCGCTCTGATGAGCACGCGACAGACCATCGAACAGTTTCGTATCAAGCGGCGGCCCAAGTACGTTCCGCAGAACGACGAGGAGGTCGTCTTCCGGGTGGCCTTCGAGTCGAAGATTCCACTCATTCTTAAGGGGCCCACCGGTTGCGGCAAGACGCGGTTCATTGAGTACATGGCCCACGAGCTGGGACTGCCGTTGGTAACCGTCTCTTGTCACGAGGATCTGACCGCCGCCGACCTGGTCGGGCGATTCCTCTTCAAGGATAACGAGACGGTCTGGCAGGACGGTCCACTGACGCTAGCGGTGCGGCACGGGGGCATCTGCTACCTGGACGAGATCGTCGAGGCCCGCAAGGACACGACGGTCATCATCCATTCCCTGACCGATGATCGGCGAATCCTGTACATTGACAAGACGGGCGAAGTGGTGCGGGCCCACGAGAGCTTCATGATGGTGCTCAGCTACAACCCGGGCTACCAGAGCATAGTCAAGGACCTCAAGCAGTCGACCAAGCAGCGGTTCGCCAGCCTCAATTTCAGCCATCCGTCGGTCGGGGTGGAGACCAGGATCATCCAGACCGAGAGCGGCCTGGCCGAAGAGGGCAGTCGGAAGCTTGCCGAGATGGGGTCGAAGATTCGCCAGTTGAAGGGCTTCGGCCTGGATGAGGCCGTCTCCACCCGCCTGCTTGTGTACGTCGGCAGGCTGGTCAAGGGCGGGCTCTCGCCGATCCAAGCCACGAAGCACGCGATCAGCCAGACGCTGACCGACGAGCCGGAGGTGCTGGAATCGATCCAGAACATCGCCAAGCTCTATTTCGGAGACCTGATGGAAGAATCTCCCAGTGGCCCAGAACAGCCCCAAACCTGAAACGAATGGCGCAGCGGATATCGTTGGTAGCGCCATGGGCGAGCCCGCCGACCGCTACCAGGGCTTTTCACTGCGCAGCGTAACCTGGGGCTATCGCGATATCTTTGAGAAGGCCGTCGAAGAGCTTTTCCAGCAGGGCTGCCTCGGGCCCCAGCGTCAGGAGGTGACCGCCAAGTTCTTCGATTTGCTCAAGCGGTCGGATCAAAGCTGTTTTGACCATGTGCTTCGGCAATTCCTGGGGGCACTCAGCCCAGCCAACCGCTGGATCATGGACCTACCCGGGGTCTTCACGGACTTGGTGGAACTGGGCGGAACGCTGGCTGGGAGCAAGCTGTCCTATGGCATCCGCTTCTTCGAGACGCTGGCGGCCGGCGGCATGGGCGGCTCTCCGCAGGAGGTGCGCGCATGCCTGAACTGGTTGCGACGCCTTCGGGAGATCGACGAGGATTTGGCAATGGCCTTCCTGGCCGGGCATGGACGGCTGTCCCAGCGACTGCGGCCGCTGGAGATGGAAAGATACATCGAGGCTGCTCTCCAGATTTACCATGTCAAAAAGGAGACCGGCTACAGCTTTCTGCGGGGCGAGCTTGCGACCTCCGAGACGTATATCTTGGCGATCACGCAGGAGTGCCGGCTATGCGATGTGGCCGAGCCGCTACGGGCGATGATCAAGGGTCTGACGGGGGATGACTGCGAGGTGACCGACCTCAGCCAACTCGACTCGGACGACTTGATCGAACGCGGCACATCCACGCTGACCGTCAATGGCCACGTTTACCTGCCTGAGCGGTTCCGCCGATTCGATACCGCCAGCGCCAACCGGAACTGGTATATGCTCAGCGGCGTTATGTCGGCGGCGACGTTGCTGGAAAACTCCTTCACCCGTATCCACGGCCATCCGCAGTACCGCACTTGTACGGGCTTGGTTGGGGAGGAGATATGGCGCGTGAATCTCTTCCAGATCCTGGAAATCACGCGCGTCCTTCGCAGCGCGTGTCGGCGCTGGCCGGGCGTCCGCCGGCTGGTGGCTTGGGGCGTGCAAACGGACCTCTCCGACGATGCCGATCCCCGCGGCCCCGAACGACTGCTCACGGACGCCATCAGCACTTCATTCGATGCCCTGCCCGTCAGCCTGCTCCGCCGAGCAGCCGACGACTGCGTGAACTGCTTTGACAGCGCCCAGCGGCTCGACGAGCCGTGGGCGCGGGACGTACTGGCGGCATATCCAAACGTCGCATCTCG
>Ga0315541_1002057_pt1 | contig 17369 bp, 14 predicted proteins | sample SalMarSW160190MG_FD_203095 | JGI IMG/M metagenome (GOLD analysis project Ga0315541, IMG submission 203095) | Salt marsh sediment microbial communities from the Plum Island Ecosystem LTER, Massachusetts, United States - Salt Marsh Sediment SW1601-190 ...
GAGAAAGAAAAGAAAGATAAAGTAAGAGAAAAAATTTACGGAACTCATCTATATTATGGAACTACAAATCAGATAGGATTTACTGCACTTCATACAAAATACAATCTACCATTTTCTGATTCACACTTTAAGCAAGAACAAAATATATTTGGATTAGATTATAATCTTAAATATTACAATTTTAATTTCTTTGGTGAAGGGGCTACTGCTAATAAGAAAGGTTCATATCTTTTAGGAATCTTTTGGGAAAAGGATAATTTTGAGAATCTTATAATATACAGAAATTACGATAAATACTTTCCTGCCTTTCATGGCAATCCATTTCATACAGGCGGAAATTTTGATAATGAGAGAGGAATTTATTACGGAATTTCGTTTCGCCCACTAGCTAGAACAAAAATTGATATGTATCTTGATATTTACGAATTTCCAAAACAGAAATCTCGGGAGAATATGCCAACCTATGGCTTTGATAAATTCCTACAATTTGAGAAAAGCTGGAAGACTTCTAAAATATGTTTTACTTTCCACCAAAAGCAGTCTGAAAGATGGAGAACTCTATTAGAAGAAAGTAAAATCTATCAAATTGAAAGGAATACTTTTCGCTTAGATTGGAAACAAGTTATTAATTCAAAAATACAGATAAAACTCCGCGGAGAATATACCTTTCATCAGTATAAAAACGCTGACAAATATGATGCTGGAATATTGCTTTACCAGGATTTCAAATTTATGTTTTCACCAAAACTTACAAATCACATCCGCATCTGTCAATATCATACTGATGATATAATCCTTTATATGTATGAGAATGATTTAGATGGAATTATGCTAAACTCCCAGTTCAAGGGCGATGGAATTTTTGGATATATTTTACTGAAGTATGATTTTGGAAGGCATTTTTCTGTACAAATGAAATATGCAGAAAAAATCTGGAAAGTCCCAACGGGATCTGCCTCTGGCATGAAAAAAGAGTTAGAAAAATCACAACAGATCAAAATGCAGATTGAGACAAGATTATGAAACTCGAAACTTGAAACTTGAAACTAGGAAAACAATTACAGGTTTTCCGCTTGGGGGGATCCACCTTTGGTGGACAAGTATCAAGTTAAGCATTCCCAATCCCCAATTATCCCCGATTAAATCGGGGAGGGGAGGGCTTGGGAATGAGAGTTTATATTTTTTTTCTTTGTGTCTTTGTGCCTTTGTGGCGAAAGGATTTTCATATGAAACATTCATGTCCCGAAAAGAATCGGGACACACCCGTCTGCCCGTCTTGGCTCGCCAAGCCGAGACAGAGGCGCCGAGCCTGAAAGGAGAATGAAAATTATTAATAACTCAAAAAAATTTAATTTTATGAATAGGATTTTGTTCGTGTTAGTTTGTGTAGTTCGTGGCTAAAAAAAGAGATTTTCAGATGAAAAATAAAGTAATGCTAATCATAATGGATGGCTTTGGTTTAACTGATGAGGTAAAAGGCAATGCAATTAAAGCTGCAAAAACCCCAAATCTGGACAGACTATTTGCAACACGACCATGGACAAGACTTAAATGCTCCGGAAATGCAGTTGGACTGCCAGAAGGTCAAATGGGAAACTCTGAGGTGGGACACCTCAACATAGGTGCAGGTAGAATTGTTTATCAAGATATTACCAGAATAAACCTTAGCATAAAAGATGGCTCTTTCTTTAAAAATTCAGAATTGGTAAAAGCAATAAAACATTGTATAAAGAACAATTCAAGTTTACATATTTTCGGCTTGCTTTCTGATGGTTGTGTTCATAGTTCTGTGGAGCATCTCTTGGCAATTCTGAAATTAGCAAAAGATAATAACCTTAAAAAAGTATATCTTCATGCTTTTATGGATGGCAGAGATACACTCCCGCACAGTGGAATAGATTTCATAAAGCAATTTCAGAAAAAAGCAGAAGAGATTTGCGTTGGTAAAATTGCCACAATTTCTGGACGATATTATGCAATGGATAGAGACAACCGTTGGGAAAGAATTGAGAAAGCATATAAAGCAATTGTTTATGGTAAAGGAAATGAAGAAACCAATACTGTTGCAGTTATGAAAATTAGTTATGAAAATGATATTACTGACGAATTTGTCATTCCAACTGTTATTAAAGAAAACGGAAGCCCGGTTGCAACTGTATCTGATAATGATGCAATTATCTTTTTCAATTTCCGTGCGGATAGAGCTCGTCAACTGACGAATAGTTTTGTTTGTCCTGACTTTGATAAGTTTAAAACAAAGAAAATTAATAACCTTCTTTATACAACTATGACTGAATATGATATAAAATTCAATAAATATGTAAATGTTGCATTTAAGCCAATTAGACTAACAAATATTTTAGGAGAAGTTTTACAAAATAATGGACTCAAGCAACTACGGATTGCTGAGACCGAAAAGTATGCACATGTAACATTCTTTTTTAACGGTGGTGTTGAAAAGCCATTCAAAAATGAGGATAGAATACTTATTCATTCTCCCAAAGTTGCAACTTATGACCTGCAACCAGAGATGAATGCATTTTTGGTAACAGATAGAGTAATTAAAGAAATTAATTCACAAAATTATGATGTGATAATTCTTAATTTTGCAAATTGTGATATGGTTGGGCATACAGGAGTTTTTGAAGCTGCTGTAAAGGCAGTGGAAGCTGTTGACCGTTCCGTTGGTAGAATTGTAGAAGTGCTTGAGAAAAATAATTACAATTATCTAATTACTGCAGACCATGGAAATGCAGAAAAGATGCTGGATGAAAACGAAAATGTATTTACTGCCCATACTACGAATGATGTGCCGATTATATTTGGTTGTAATAATAAAACAGATATAAAATTACGAGATGATGGCAAACTTGCTGATATTGCTCCGACAATTTTAAAAATATTAGATATTGAGAAGCCAGAAGAAATGACTGGTAAATCGTTAATTAAGAATTGAGAATTATATAGTTGGGATTGGAAAGGTTAACGGTTGAGTTCACCTGCATTTTGGAGCGTAGCGGAAAAATGTCAGGTGCAAAAATTTGTTATGTAATACTTTCAATTTTTATTCTCAACGGTTGAGGATATGAAAAGTGGCGAATTGCGTGGTGCTTTCCTGTCAACCAACACCAATTCACATGCGGGCGACAAAACTCACAATTATGTATTGCACCCGCCATTTTTTATAGCCTTTGTTATGCGTTCGTTTTTTATCTATTTGTTTTTTAGTAAATTATATAAGTCAAAAGTTTCTTTAATTGCCAATTTTTCTTTCATGGGTATTGTGATATCATCATAATAATCCTTCCCGTAAAACCGAACTGTTATTTCTTTAGTGTAATTGTCTGCAATCCATTTTAATATCGCTAAATCTGTCGGCAAACTGTAATAATTTGTTTCAACAACTTTACCACCGTCCAGTACTTCAGTTTTTCCTTTTACTGGTGTCGTTTGCTTAGTTATGTCCCCTATTTTAATTTTTACATATGTATGAAAAATCCAGTCACTACCGTAAAAGTTGCTTATAAAATAGATTTTAGGAATACCATTAGATATAACAACTTTCGTAAGAATTGCTTTATTCTCATAGTCAAGGGCATAGCCAAGGTTATATTTTATTAGGTCTTTGTCAGCAAGATTTTTGTGGATATACGTTTTCTTGTTATCCATTTTATCTATGTCAATATAGAATTTTTCGTCAATGTTGGATTTTGTCAAAGGCTTAAAAGGATTTTCGGACTTGAAAATATTTTCAAAAACTCTTTCTTTTTCGTGGTCATATGTATATCCATTTTCAGGGCCATATGTTTCTGTGAAATGAACATTTACCATTGACGTATCTTTGCCAACTGTATAGAAAACATTATATGGTCCGAACAGTTGGGAATACTTTCCAGTATCTTCGGCAAACTCAATTGCAACAATCTTGCATTCTTGAAAGTCCGAATTGAAATAGGTTTTATTCAAATATTTAGTTCTTGCGCTGTCAAGAAGTGAAAAGAAACCAATATTATTAGGTATGTCTGAAAAACTGTTATGTTTAAAATATATAAGTTCACCGTTGTCGTCCATTTTAAGTGTGAAAAGGTCTTTATTTTTTTCAACAAATGTTGCAGTTCTCTCTTTAAACTCAGAATAGCTTAACCAAGGATAAGTATTTGAACTTTTTCCAAAAGCCATATATCCGTGTGTATTTTCTTCATCACGAAGGAATTTCACCTTTTGTCCTATGAAGTTTTCTCTGTTAATTTTTTGCACTTGAGTTTGTCCAAACGAAAATGTCGTTGCAACTAAAAGTATCAAGATTGTTAGTTTAATTTTCATTGTGTCTTTTTTTTAAATGACGCATAATGATAAGTATAAGAATAGTAGCCGATTGCGGGCTTCATTCCTGTCAAGTTACAAGAAAGTTGAAGCGGTCTACAACACTTGAATATACTACTGTCTCGGCTATTATTTTTATACATTGTTATGCCCTGCCCATTTTTTATTTAATTGTACCACTCTATCAATAAATAGCGGGTCAATAACTGAATTTTTATCTTGTTTTTTCATCCTGTCTTTTGCATGTTCAGCATAAAAGTCTGGCTTTATTTCATTCAAATTATTCTCATTTGCTTCAAGGTATTCTATGAATTTTTTAAACTGCGCTTCATTGTTAAACAAAACAAATGGGAATGCAGAACTTCTTGAATGCAAATGCGTCAATCCGTTTGTCATAAAATGCAAGAATATTCCGTCTAATTCCTCAAGATTGTAATAATAAAACCAATTTTCAGAATTCTTCAACTTGACATATGCAGTTTTAGGAACAGATAATTCTATTCTCATCTCGTCACAATACATATACCCAAGCTCAAAAAGAGTTGTTGAATGATATTTAAAAGTAGCAGTTCCTAAGTATGATTTTTCATTTGTGAAAAAGAAACTAAAAACTTCCCAAAACTCATGAACCTCGGAAAATTCTATCCTAAATTCAGGAAAATCCAGATGGTAGGCGTAAGGTTTATTTCCGATGTCTTTAAACCAATCTTTCGGTTGAAGTAATAATAATTTCATTCGTTCTAATGGAGATAAGTCAAGCCCAAATCTTTGTCTCCACATTTTTTCAATTACTCCAACATCTGCAGATTTATCAATTGGAGTATTTGTATCATTTGTCCTCGTATAGATAGAATTAGCTTTTACATTTTTATCTTTATCTCGGTAGTCCTCTGTTAAATAATATGGCTTTAAAGGATTATCAAATATTATTAAAACATCAATCTCTCTACCTCGTATCTCTAAAGTATGTAGCTCAATTTCTGGACGGCAATCACCAGAAAATGGTTTTGTCCTCAAGAAATCTATAAACTGAACTTGTGTCTTTCGACCGTTCTGCTCCTTAATTAAACCAACTACTTCGGTTCCTTCTTTGGGGTTTGATACTCCGTAAATTAAAAATCTATTCCCACGATGAAGGCTATTCGACAGACAAAGAATATCATGCAGAAGAGAAGCTTTGTTGTCGTGGGGTTCTTGTTTGAAATCCCAGTAATCACCTTCTCTTTTAGATTCTATTAAGCTTAATATTTCAGGTTCAAGATTCATTTAAGCACTGTGTTTTGGGTTGGGCATAACGGTTGAAATATGGGGCGTTTGGCATTTTAAAATGCTTCATTTTCAAGTTACGACTACTTTAATTTATTGCTAATATATTCATTTTTAGTACTATCTGCCAAATGCCCTATATTTTTTGTTGTAGCACGTTTATTTTATTCTCACTTCATCAACTTCGACCCTAACTCTATCATAGTCTGGATTATTTTTATGCATAATCTCAAATTCTTTGGACATTCCTGGTGATAAATCTTCTAAATCGTTGTCAATATCTGTATCAAGAACATTCCCATAATCATCAAGATAGTAGGCTTTAACTTTAAAATAACTTATTGTCCTATCTCCATCATTTCTAATTCTTCCACGGATGTATGAATAATTTCTCTCTTTTTCCCAGTTCCAATCTACAATTGACACTTTGTCTTTATATAATATTTCCTGTGATTCATTTATTGCTGGCATTATTAGTAGGAAAAACCCTAACAATAATGCAATAAATGAGAGTCCCCATCTTTTTTCTTTTCTAATTAACGAGATAATCGCACTGCCTACAACGATAAGAACGAAGAAATTCAAAAATAACTTTGGAGTGAAAAGTGCAATTACAAATGTTACTATTGAGATTATTTGAAAAACACCAGATTTATTCTCCTTTTTTCTTTTGACTTCAGTCTTTGGCTTAAAACTATAACCGCAGTGTGGACAATTTTCAACTGTGTCAGAAATTTCTTTTTTACATTCAGGACAATTTATTAGTGCCATATTTCAATATTTTAAATGAGTATTTTGGTTTCTTTAAATGTGCTACAATGGTTGTATATATTCATTGTTCTTACACTCCCAAATTGGTGGGATATAAACAATTGTTTATACTTTTCATATATATTATTCATTTTTTCTTTTTACATATAACATATATTAGACTGAAACAATCAGTATATCCAAAGGATCCTTCGGATAACTACCCTATTTTTGAAGTTAACACACTATAAAACAAATTCCTATCGGTCTTAACGCCCAAACTATGACATTAACTTTCCCAAATGCTTCATAATTTAGTTAAAAAAATAGAAGTTTAAAAAAACATTGTCAAACAATATTTCTAAAAAACTTGCAAAAATTATCCTAATTTTACAAATTTGTTTATCATTGCCGTATAAGAGAGTTAAAAAATAAATATGTTTAGAGTAAAAAGACCAAGAGGGAAACCCTTAGAAAATTAAGAATTGGAAAGGTTAACGGAAAAGTTCACCCTGTTAGATAGTCCGCCAAACCCGATAAATCAGGGATGCCAAATTCTCGGCACTCGGGAATCTAACAGGGTGAAACGATTGTTAGAATGCTCTTAATACTTTTAAAACAAAAAACTCTACAAGTTAGCACAAATCATTCTATCCTCTAGCAATAATTGCTTCATTGACTGCGTCTACAACTCGTAAGATAAAGCCTTTATTTTTGCTGGTTAGGGCTTCGCCTTCGCCAGAAGCACTACTTAACATAACTGAGTATTTAGGCTTTTTCAGCACCCACCAAGCTATACCTATTACTAAAACCGTTTTCGTGGTTGCCGAAGTCGCAGAAGGCGATTTGTACGAAGCACAGCGAAGTCGGCAACCCCGTGTTATGTGAAGTAGCCGCCATTTTCGTTATTTTGACTCTTGAACAGCAGCAATCTGTTCTTGAGCTCGCTTCCGAAGTTCCAACGGTGCGGATATTTTGTGGAAAGGCGTCTTTGTCCCTCCTGATCCAGTTACCACTATGGTTCCATAACCAAATATCCTTCCCAGAATTCCCTGGTTAAGAGCGATTCCCTCCGCTTTCGTTAAAAGTATTTCGAGGGAATGTCTACGAATAAACCCTTCCTTTGCAAGGATCCTCTTATTCGTCACTCCAAATTCCGAAGTAGAGTACGTTATAAATGAAGAGAGTCCCTTTAAGGCGGCAAGCACGATGAAAAGCCATCCAATCGGTGCTGAATCACTCGCAAATCCGATAATGGCTATGATCAGAAAAATCACTGCCCAGAGGAAGACGAACCAATGCTTCTTGGATCGATACACTATCTTCTCTCCAGCCATAAGGTTTTGTTCAATGTAACTCATGTTTTATCTCCTTTCAGTAAGTTGACGTTTGGGTGGCTATTTCGCCTAACATACATTAGACTGAAACAATCAGTATATCCAAAGGCTCCTTCGGATAACTACCCTATTTTTGAAGTTAGCACACTATAAAACAAATTCCTATCGGTCTTAACGCCCAAACTATGACATTAACTTTTCCAAATGCTTCATAATTAAGTAACAAAACTAAAGTTTCAAAAAAATACTTGTCAAATTTTTTCTAAAAAACTTGCAAAAATTTTCGTAATTAAAAAAGTCTGTTTATCATTATAGTATAAGAAAGTTTATAGATAAAAATGTTTAGAATAAAAAGACCAACAGGACAGCCCTCAAGAAAATTAAGAATTCCAAGACCAATATGGATTTTGCTTATTCTGGCTTCAATCCTTGGAATATTAGTCACAAGATATTGTCACACACAATTAAATAAATACTTAGAAGTTAAAAATATTGAAATTGAAAGTTTATCTCCAGCTTTAGCACAAGTATATTTTGAGATTGAGAATAAAGCAGATTTTTTCATTAAAAGAAAAGTTATCGTTAGGCTTTATTCTGGAAGCCTTGAACTCGGTTCAAAAATGATAACTGCAAAGTTAAATAGAAATCACACAACCGGATTTGTCGTTACGATAAATTTCGTTAAGTTATTAAAAGAAGATGAAACTATAGATGAGATTTCTGTAAGATTTTATGATTAGAGTATAATTAATGGCAAATTTCTAAATCAAAATTTAGGGGGTGGAATAGAACAAGTTTTATAAATAGATCTTTTGTCTTATCTTTACTATTTAAATTACATAAATTATTTGTCTATATATTAATTTATTCCACCCCCTTAATTCTTTTCCACACTATTTCTAAACTGCATCTCATACAATTTTTTATAAAGTCCATCCTTAGCCAAAAGTTCCTCATGAGTTCCTTGCTCAATTATTTCACCCTTATCTATAACCATAATCCGCTTACAATTTCTTATTGTTGAAAGACGATGAGCAATAATAAAGGTAGTTCTATCCTTCATCAATCTATTAATAGCTTCCTGAACCAGGAATTCTGACTCGCTATCTAAAGAAGAAGTGGCTTCATCAAAAATTAGTATTTGTGGGTTTTTCAGAATTGCTCTTGCTATTGCCAATCTTTGCCTCTGTCCGCCAGATAGTTTAACTCCTCTTTCGCCAATTACTGTATCAAATCCGTTTTCCATTTTTATAATAAAATCATAAGCATTAGCAGCTTTAGAAGCCTTGATAATGTCTTTCATTGATGCATCAATTCTTCCATAGGCAATATTATTTGCAACAGTATCATCAAAAAGCACCACTTCTTGAGTAACAACGCCCATAAGATTACGCAAATCATCTATTTTATAATCACGGATATTCTTTCCATCAATAGTTATATTCCCATCTGTTGGGTCGTAAAAACGAATTAGTAAATCCATAAGAGTGGATTTGCCACCACCACTTGGTCCCACAAATGCAATCGCTTCCCCTTTATTTACTACAAAATTAACATCATTTATTACAACATCTGAAGTAGCGTATTTGAATGATATATGATTAAATTCTATTGCATCTTTGAATTCACTTATTTCTATTGCATCTTTTTTATCCGCTGGCTGCTGAACTGGTTCATCAATGACAGCAAAGACTCTTTCTGCAGCTGCAAGACTTTTATTGATTTGAGAATAAACCTCTGAAAGCTCCTTTAATGGATGCAGAATAGAAAGTAATGCAGCTAAAAATAGAAAAAATTTCCCTGCCGTCATTGTACTATACGGATTCAATACTAAAATTCCTCCATATCCAATAAGCACAAAAGTTATGGCTACCCCAATAAATTCTGTGAAAGGTGGTGCAAGAGCCCCTGTTGTTACCATCTTAACCGATTTCCTGTAAAGGCTCTTATTCTCTTTATAAAATTTTACCTTTTCATACTTCCTCATAGCAAATGCTAACACTATCCGAATACTTAAAATTGTTTCCTGCAATATTGAGGTAATATTAGCAAATCTTTGCTGAACCCTACGACTATACCTCTTTAATTTTCTTGCTATAATACTCACAACTAAAGATATTGGAACAACCACGATTAATGTAATCAAAGAAAAATGTAAGCTAATACTTATCATAATGATTAAATAGGCAATAATTAAAAGAAAATTCCGCAAGAAAGTAGTTGCTGAAGTAAGAGCCATCACTCTCACTAACTTAACATCATTAGTTGCCCGTGAAATCAACTCCCCGACCTTATGACTATGAAAAAATTCCAGCGGCTTTTGTAATACTGAATGATAAAAATCATTACGAATCCACATTATCATCTTCTCTTCTAATTGTCTGAAAATTATCTTTTGCAAATATCCAGATACTACTTTTATAAAAAAGAGAATAATTCCTATTGTTAGAAGAATTTTTAAAACCTCTCTTTTGGAATTCCTATTAAGAAAATTCTGGAAAAGTAGTCCAATATCTGTTTCTATTAATTTTAATCTGTCCTCCTTCGTCTTTAATTGTACACTCTCCTCTTTAGTTATTAACTTTACATTACTTCCCTTAGTTAATACTCTTATGCTATCCTCATTCATCGCTATTTTTACACTACTCTCTTTAGTTATTAATTTTACACTATTCCCTTTGGTAATTAATTTCACGCTATCTACTCTGGTTATTACTTTTATACTATCCCCTTTAGTAATTACTTTTATGCTAACTTCTTTATGCCAATTATCCTTAATAGATTTAATGCAATTTGCCAACAAATCTTTTGTTTCAACAAACATGTTTCTTTGTTTAATCTCAGAAATCTTCTGTTTGGCTGTTTCCCATTCTTCTACTGATTGTTTTACAAATATTTTATCAACAATTGGATAAATAAGCCCAAGAGAAACTCCACTAAATGTAGCGTAGATTATCATAATAACTATACCTAAAACCACATTAGGCCAAACTTTTCTTAAATATCCAAGTATACGGAAAAATAATTTCATAGAATCCTTTTAATCAACCACGAAGACACTAAGGCACTAAAGAGTTTCGTTCCCAAACTGAGTTTGGGAACGAAACTGTCTGCTAAAATAATTCTGGCAGTTCATCTATCTTGAGTATAATCTCATCGTTTAAATCTCTATTATTTGCAGAACTATATTTCCAATCCTCAGGTGATGTCACAAAACCCCTTTTAACAGGATTAAAATGAACATATTCAATCTTTTGGTCTAACATTTCTAAAGATGAAATCAGCTGAGGGTGAAAACCTTCTTGCCATATTTGATATGTGCTATACTTTTTATATTTCTTTTTATAATATTTGAGTTGATTTAATAACCATAATTTTTTGTCGCTTTGTAATTGCTCAATTATCTTTTTCGCTGTATGTTTTTTTAAAGACGAGATAATATCAGATAGTTTTTCGCCGAAGACTATTAGATGAAAATGATTATCCATAATAACATATGCAAATACCTTTAACCCTTTGTTTATCTGACAAAATCGAATAGATTCAATTATTATTTTAAAGTATGGTTCACTTGTAAATACTGGTATCCATTCAACAATTGTTGAAGTTACAAAATAAATACATTTTTCTTCAATAATTTTATATCTGCTTCTCATTTTATGCCATCATTACAAAACGCAGTTTTGTAATCAATTGTGTTCCAAAACTTAGTTTTGGAACAAGTAGTAGATTGATAATGAATGGAGGCATCAGCATATTATCTAAATCCATATCCAATTAAAAAAACTAAGGAATTCTGTCTAAAATCGCTTTTGTATAAAACAGGATTAACATATTCGGGCAAATTTAAATTTTCCTCATTTACATTACAGTCAAGAAATTCATAGCCTAATTCGCAAAATAAGTTATTCATAATTTGATATTCTAAAGAGATACCAAAAGTATTCTTTGTATACTGATGTCCATATAAAAATTTTTCAGAGGGAAGAGTATCAGGACGAGTATGATATTGATAATAAATGCTATCTTGAGCACCTTTGCGATAATGAGAAAAATCTGCAGATAACCGCAGTTTATCATTAAACTGATAATTAACCCCAAGATAAAGATTATCCGCATTCTGACCTGTCCAATATCCCATTACATATCCACAATTTTTCCCGTTCAATATATATCCATCTGATGTAGCTTCATTGATTGGAAATTTGTGTGTATATGTCCAGGGATTGAGACGAGTATATTCAATCCTGAAATCTAAGCCCGGTAGAAATGGCTCAACAAAATAACTGCCAACCTGATATCCTAGCTGGTTTCTGGACTTTTTTTCGTCAAACATTTTGCTTAGACTTATCTCATCAATCATAATTGAGCCATAAAGCTTACAGAAATAAGTTGGAATCCACTCAAAATCGATTCCAATCTGTTCATTATCCTGGTCATTCGTATAATGCTGTGCGGACCAGAAAAGCATAATTGGAATAAAATAAACCAGTTCTGGGTCCCTCTCTCCATAATAGAGCATTTCGCTAAATCCAAATTTGAGATTTTTCAATGGGCTGATTTCCAACCGATGCGCAGCAACATATTTTTTCTTAAAAAATTTTCTTTGCAAAGTATCACCTTCTGTCCAGACAATTCCATAAGAAAGGTCATCGTCTTTAATATTACTTTCAAGCCAACCATGAAAATAAATAAATTTTAACCAATCACTAAAACCAGCCCTAATCATTATCTGCGGATATGATGGAGGTTTATTACTGATAGTTAAACTGCCAGTTTTACCAATTCCCCAATAATTAGAGAATCTTCCAATGACTAAATCCGCATACTTTGTTGAAAATGTAACATAGGCATCTACTTCATCGTAGGTTTTGCAGTCTTCCATACTTCCTAACACCCCAATTCCTTGCTCCTGCCTATCCAACTTCTTTATATCATACGAATTGCCCCATTCTGCATTGTTAACACCACGAAAATAGAATCCGATATTATCGCCCAAATAACCATAAATTTCTCCGCCTCCTGTTAATCTTCGGCTGTTTTCAGCAAAAAAACTATTATCGCTTTGATTGTTTTTATATTTGAATCTAAATATAGGATTAAACACTAATTCGCCAGCTGGCAGATGATAGAATTTGTAAGGAAAATGCAAAAGGTGCCATTTTTCTACTTTCTCTTTTTCATACTGGACTGATACTTTTTCTCCTCCAAGATACTCAATTCCCTTTTTAATTGCTCGTAATAGTTTATTTGCATCTCTGTCTAAAAATCTTTTCTCATAAGAATATTCTTCTAAAAAATTCTCTAATTGTTCCTTTTCGGAAGAGGAAAGATTCTTGTATTTCTCGCTTTCCTTAATGCTTAACAAATACAGTAATATTTCTGTTCTTGGAATGGGTTTAACTGAATTAAAACATCTGCCAGTCAAATCCTTTATCTCCATCCTCTCTAAAAACTGATAAACATTGTCTCCCAGAGGTGCAAATACCGTCTGTGCATCTGTAGAATGCCAGATAAAAATACACAGACCAATCATTAAAACGCAAAATTTTTTCATATAAAACAACCTCTTAAAAATTTCTGTCTGAATTCAAAAAAAGCCTGTTTTTATTGTCAACTAAATTAAAATATTGACAACATCATACCCCCAAAAATCTTTAAAACAGAAGATCCTAACACTCCGATTCACCCCTCGTCCCGATTGAATCGGGACTACGGAGAACGGGTATATCGGGATAATGGTGTTTAAAACCTTTTTATAATAATGAAAGAAATGATAGAAAAACGGGATTACAAATCTCATTAGGATCGATTGCATACTTTTCACTTGTCATTCCCACCCCGTGTGTCATTCCCAACTTGATTGGGAATCCATTTACGTTATCATTTATGGATTCCCGCTTTCGCGGGAATGACAATTGGCAAGGAAGGAATGACATAAGGGGTGGTGAAATGGAAAGAGATAGAATGTAACATTACTCACGGCAAGCAATACAATTTTTCCCTTGAAAATCCTTTCTAACCACAAAGCACTGAAACGATCCTAACACCATTTGTAATGGTGTTTTAATAAACAGGATTACAAATCCTGCCCGTCTTGGCTCGGCACCAAGCCGAGACAGGTTAGGAACAATTGGAATCTGTGCATTCCGTCCCTCAATTTTCATTCTCCTTTGCGTTTCCCGTCCCCGATACATCGGGGATTCATCAGGCCTGACGGATACATAAATTATACCTGAAATTTTAAGGGTATCATTAAATTAAAAATTGACAACTTTTATTAATGATTCTTTCAGAAACCCGGAGGTGTAAAAAAATGAAGATTAGAAAGCTATTAAAAAAGGACATTGAGCGATATGCCCAGATGTGCTGCTATTGTTTTCATATGAAGCTGATGATGCCAGAAGGTATATTGAAACTGGCGTAGAATTTGGCAGAGGACTTATAGTTGAAGAAAATCAGCAAATTATGTCTGCAATGTTTTATTATCCATTTGTTCAGAATATCCGTAAGAAATTCCAAAATGCTTCGCTGTAGATTTGGACATTTGTGATTTTGGATACATCAATTATTCAGGAGTTGAAGGAATCTTTGCATTTGCGAAAAGACATAGAGACAATGCAAAGAATCTTATAATATCTCTGCCAGAGAATTTTGATATTTACCATTTTGTGCCCACTCATTTTAAAGATATAAAATTGATAAGTGAAATGATGTTTAAAGTAATAAAGGTAGGAAAAGCTCTCACTCAACTAAAAGTAAGACCTGATTGGAAATTTGATTTTATGCTGGAAATTGATGACCCAATCTCTGAAGAAAATAGTGGAAAGTTTGCTTTCAAGGTTGCGGATGGAAAAGTGGAAAGAATTCATGATTCAAAAAATATCATCAAAACAGATATTAGCACTTTTTCTCGTTTTTTTATTGGCAGAAATTCAGTAAAAGAAATTCTTGATTATAGAGAGGCTAAAATCTCTGAAAATATTGTAGGGCAAATAGATCTAATATTTCCGAAAGAGAATGTGTATATAAAAGATTGGTTTGAGGAAAGAATTTTGCCACAAAAGCACACAAAATAACACGAAAAAGTATTTAACCTATTGTAGTGAAAAGTTAGTGATAGTTCGTGGTGAAAAAACTATAGAATATAGGTCTTATGAAGAAACTTAACCACTAACATACACCAACTGACACGAACAAATTTAAATGTAATAAAAAAGTTTGTGATAGTTCGTGTAAGTTCGTGGCTAATCCGCCAGCTGGCGGACATTGGAGGAATATGAAAAGCAAAGTATATTTCATTGATTTCAAAACAAGTTTTCAAAGAAACATTTTTGATAAGTTATCAGATGTTGCAACGAAATCTAACTTTTATAATTTTTTTGAGCAATACGATAAGCTCGCAATAAAACTTCATTTTGGTGAGTATGGAAATTTTGGTGCTGTTAATCCGAGATTTATCTGCTTTTTTGTAGATAAAATTAAAGAACAGGGTGGGATGCCTTTTATAACTGATACCAATACATTATATGCAGGACATCGTTGCAATAGTATAGACCATTTGAATCTGGCAATTCGGCATGGGTTCACTCCTGGGGTTATAAATGCTCCACTTATTATCGCTGATGGTTTATTAGGACAAAACGAGGTGCCGGTGGAAATAAATCAGGAACTTACTAAAACAGCTTATATTGCCAGTGATATCTACAATAGTGAGGCGATTCTGGCAATTTCTCATTTTACAGGTCATATAGAAACTGGCTTTGGTGCTGCAATTAAAAACATCGGAATGGGATGTGCTTCTCGGAAAGGGAAAATGGAAATGCACAGTAACACAATCCCGAAAATCAGATTAGAAAGGTGTACAGGTTGTGGCAGATGCATCAAATGGTGCCAGGTTGAAGCAATAAGCATTGTAAACAAAAAAGCATACATTGATGTGAACAAATGCACTGGTTGTAGTCAATGTATATCTGTATGCCCATTTAAAGCAATTGGTATTAATTGGAATGCTGGTAGTGAAAATTTGTCTGAAAAAATAGTTAATTATGTTTATGCAGTAAGTTTGAATAAAAAAGGCAAAATGTTTTTTATCAATTTTCTGAATAACATCACTGCACTTTGTGACTGTACACCAATGCATGGAGAGAGGATTATCCCGGACATTGGAATACTTTTTTCTGATGATATTGTAGCAATTGACAGAGCATCTGTTGACCTTGTTAATGAAAAGGCTGGAAAAGACCTGTTTAAGAATCTATACCCAAAAACAGATTGGAGAAAACAGTTGCAATATGCTGAAAGTCTTGGATTGGGAAATCAAAAGTATGAATTGATAAAAATAAAATGATTCTGATATTTTTTAATAAAACAAAGAAAGATGAAAAGATTATTAAGGTTTAAAATCCTGTCCGTCTTTTGATGGATGTTAAACCACTACAAAAAAAGAAAAATGAAAGAAAAATTTGACAATTTATACTGATATTTCCCAAATGGAAATTAAATAAAAAACAAAGAGAAAATACTATGAAGAATTCAAAACAATTATATGTAATTTTTATTATTATACTTTTAAGCAGTTTTGTGATAACAAATATCTCATTTGCTCAAACTCATATCCCATATGGAGATGTAAGCGGTATCTGGACAATAGATGGTAGCCCCTATATTATTGAGGGATTTGTTACAGTCCCTATTGATAGCACACTGATAATTGAACCAAGTGTGTTTGTCATTTTTTCGACTAATAATGGATTACAAATAGAAGGAAGATTAATATCAGAGGGTACTGAGAACGATTCAATAATATTTACAGTTCAAGATACTTCTAATAATACGGGTTTAGCTTTTTATCATACAGATATTACTAATCAAGATAGTTCGAAAATAACATATTCTATATTTGAACATGTTTCTGTATGTTTTGATAAATCTTCAAACATATTATTTAGAAAAAGTAGTGTTAGTAAGTGTGTGGGTTGGAGTGGTATTTTTTTTGATGAAAATTCAAGCCCAACACTTATAGATATTACTATCAGTGACAACACCACAGAATATTACGGTGGAGGCATATATTGCACTGACTCCTCTAACCCGAGTTTGGTTAATGTTACTATTAGTGGAAATTCGGCTACCTGGGGAGGTGGTATTAGTTGTATATATAATTCCAATCCAACTCTGGAAAATGTGAATATTATAAATAATAGCGGCATAAATGCCGGGGGAGGAATCTATTGCGAAGAATCTAGTCCGATACTCAATAATGTTATTATCCTTGAAAATGAAGGTAGTGGTATTTGTTGTACCGATGAATCGAGTCCTACTCTAAACAATGTAACAATTAGTAATAACAATAATGGAATTGCTTGCTTTAATTCCAGTCCGATACTTACAGATGTGATTATTAGTGGAAATAGTGATTATGAAGGTGGAGGGATTTATTTTGAAGGAACAGGGACCTTTCTACTCCAAGATGTTATTATAACAGGAAACAGTGCTTTGGGCATGGGAGGCGGAGTGGCAGTAATAGGAGCAGATATGATTATGGTAAATGGTATAGTTGCAGATAATTATGCTGATGATGCTGGTGGAATTTACTGTCATGATGGTGTAAGTTTAATTTTAACAAATGTAACTGTTACTGGAAATAGTGTTGATGCTGGAGGAATTGTTGGTGGAATAGGTTGTGAATTT
>Ga0315541_1002062_pt1 | contig 17339 bp, 12 predicted proteins | sample SalMarSW160190MG_FD_203095 | JGI IMG/M metagenome (GOLD analysis project Ga0315541, IMG submission 203095) | Salt marsh sediment microbial communities from the Plum Island Ecosystem LTER, Massachusetts, United States - Salt Marsh Sediment SW1601-190 ...
CGACACCCAATTGCGGAGTAACCGCCTTCGGTGCGGGCGGGGTCGAGCTGGACGATGAGTGCGCCGGGCGCGACGGCAGCGAGGGCGAGGCCGACGATCATGCCCACGGCCACCCAGGTGCCGATGCGGACGCGGGCCTGTTTGGTGCGGGCGATTTCCGGGCCGAGGGCGATGAGTGGCACGACGGTGACCGTAAACATGGTCCAGTGGAGGCAAAGCAGAACCGTGCCGTAGATGAGGTTCGCGCTCGAGATACCGTCGACAGGAGGGTACCAGAAGGCGATGGCGGTGAAGGTCATGAAAATCGAGCCCCAGAAGATGAAGGGACGCCGCCGGCCACGGGGACGAATCAGGCGTAAAAGGCCGGGCCGGGGCGCCGTCTTATCGGACCAGGCGCCGATAAGTGGATCGGTCAAGGCATCCCAGAGGGTTCCGGCCAGGAAAATGAGCCAAACAAGCTCGATGGCCACATAGATGGTACGGCCAACGCCTTGGGACGCCGAGTAGAAATAGAGGCCCCACTGGTTCATGAACTCGCTGGAAAGTTGTGTGGCGATAGCGGCCATGCAAAGGGCCAGGCCCTCGAACCAGGCGAACTCTTTAGACTCTCGAGACTCTCGTCGTTGCATGCGTACAGCGGCCTCCTTACTTCGGCGGCTATAGGAGCCTATGTCCGTAAATAATCCCTATGGAAGTCAGGCCGTAGAGCACAATGGTCAGTCCTAGGGGCCAGTCCTTGACGAGAGTCTGGGTGGGATCGCCGCCGGCGTCATTGTAATGGACCAGATAGAAATAGCGAAACAGGCCGTAGATCACGAACGGCAAAGTGAGATACAGCTTGTCCGTGCCCAGGCGTTTGACCACCTCGGGCGAACACGTGTAGATGGTGTATGTGATTACGGTGGCCGAGGTCACGATGACAATCAGATGGTCCAGGTACGGCACAGTGTAGTGTTGAAGCACGCTGCGGTGCGCCCTGGCCTGGTCGCCTTGCAACAGGCTGGCTTCATGGCGCCGCTTGCTCAGGCCCAGGAACAGGGCCAGGAACAGCGTGCAGACTACCAGCCAGTTCGAGAAAGTCACGTCGAGCACGATGGCGCCCGCCATGGCTCGCACCACAAAACCCGCCGCCACCACCAGCACATCGATGATGACCAGGTTCTTAAACACCAACGTGTAGAGCACGGTGAGCGCCATGTAGAACAGCACGATGGCCAGGAACCGCATGCCCAGGAACCCGGCCACAGCAAGCGCGCAAACCGCCAACACCCCAATCATTCCGATCACCGTGCGCATTCCTATGGCGCCGCTCGCCAACGGGCGTTTGCACTTCTCGGGATGCGCGCGGTCCATATCGAGGTCGATCACATCGTTGAACAGGTAGGTCGCGCTCGATGCAGCGCAAAACACCGCAAATGCCACCACACTGCGGAAGGTTTGGTCGAGGTGGTGGAGTTCCTGAGCAAAGATCAATGCCGCGAACACAAACAGGTTCTTCGGCCACTGATACACTCGGAGGGCTCGTACGAGCACGGCTATGGTATTTGGACTATCGTTCATAAAGTGCGAGCATTCTGCATGAGCAGCGGCGAGTGTGTCAAGAGACGTGAATGGCTTTCATCGGCAGGCGCTCAGCTATGAAGGTCAGTAGGTCTGGAAAAGCTGCCCCCACGGCGTTTTCATCCATTCCCGGACCCTGGGCTTGCCCTTCACAGGGAACCAGTAATAGTCATGATACAGATATGAGCCAAGAATGAACACATAAACGATAGGCGTGTGGAAAAAGAGCTTTTGTGCCCGCTTCAGTGGTCCGAACCACGTGATGTGGCCGACCTTGCTGGCGAATGTGGAGCCTACTTCAAAACCGAAGTTTTCATTCGAGATGTCTTCACCAACCACCTCGATTTCGTCGAAATTACCAACGCCCAGGCCCAGTTCCTGCGCCTTTGCCAAGCATTTCACCGCACTGGGATCAAGGCCCATAAGGTGCGTGGAAATGCGGTCAATGGCTACGGAGTCGGCACTGGCCAGAATATAGTCCTTTTGCACAGGCACCATGCAGCGCGGCCCCGGGCCGTTGCCGCAAGTTGTGCCGTCCATCACCGCAAAGATGCCCGTGTGGACCTCCTGCTGAATGGCCAACAAGTCGCACAGCGTCTCGTGTATGAACGAATGTGTGTAATGGCGTTTTTTGTTCAGGAGACCGCCAAAGGCGTTTTTCATCGCCCCCGTCATAGTGGTGTAAATGTGGCACTTGACCGTGGGTAAGTGAACGATGCTCTTCCCCAAGAAGTAGTCGGGGATCATGATCCCTTCGGGATAGATCTTGTCGAGGACGGACATGTTGGCCTCGGGCTCGTATTTGACCCACGTGATGTCATTCGGGTCGTAGTTCTGCAGCTCCTTTACGCCGTACTTAGCGTAAATCTTATCGAGCCGGTTCAGGCGTTGACCCTTGGGTGCGTCAATGACCACGGTCTGATTGTGAACCGCTGAGATATCGCTATACCCGTGAGCCTGTAGATACTGGATCACCGCCTCCAACTGCCACGGCGTGGTGTTCGCTCCCGGATACATGAAGTGCCAGGAAACGTTGTCCTTGAGAATGACCGGCTTGTCTTTCGGGATATGTTCTTGGAAATCCGCCAGGTCCAACAGGTGCTTGTAATCTTCGATGACGGTTTCTGGTTTTGTCTTGAGAACGGCTACTTTGCTCATGGAACCACGCTTCCTTACGCTCACCACGCACTGTGCACTGAAGGGAACCGCAATGAATGCGGCCACGGTCTCCTATCAGAAATCATCCAGCCCCGTCAGCTTGTTCTCAATCCAATCCCCGTAATAGGCCACCTCTTTAACGGCAACTTTGATTTCCGTCGGGCTGGCCTCACCGGCCAGATAACAGTTCATAAGGACCAGTTGTTCCTCGCCGTTGTCCTTCATCATGGCAAAGGCGCACTGGGCCAGTTTCATGTTGGTGCGCAAGGCCCAAGACAGCGCGTCGGGCCGCGCGGGGCCGCAAAGGGTGTATACGCGGATCAGCTCGACGCCGTCCTTGCGCTTGAAGGGCATCACATAGACGGTCTGATGCCGGCCTGCCTTGGGTTGCACATCGACGGCGTATCCGTCGCCATTGGGCTCGACCTCGCGCGTACCTGGTTTTTCGCACGCCCGCGCCAATTCCTCCAGGGAATACCTCCCCGGTTGTGTCTGGGGCCTTACCCCGGCCAGGGCGCCACTGGCCTGGCCCAAGGCCTTGTCCACCGAGCTGCGCACGTCCATGTCCGGCTCTTCCGCATGTGCCTTGAGCGCGTCCAACGCCCGCGATGCCGCTTCGCCCAGCGCCTCGGCCGCATCGCGCCGGAACACCCAGCCCGCATCCTTTTTCGCCAGGTTCTCGGCCGCCTTGTCAATCTCCTCGAACATGTGCCACCTCCCCTCCGATCGCATTGTAACAACTCAAGTGCCAAACCGCAATTTATAGCTGATAGCAAGGCGTTTGCGAAATAGCCTATTTCGGAGTGCGGCGGCACGACGCCGCTTTCAAAAGCGGCAACGAGGACTGGGAAAGGATTATCCCACGTCATTATTTCTTTTTTTTGCCGCAGGCGGCCGGTATTTGTACAATGGTGTGGACGGTGGTTTTAGGACTCGGGAGGGCGAGCCATGAACGGGAAGTGTGAAATGCGAAGTGCGAAGTGCGAGGTGGGAAATAGTAAGAACGGGTTAAGCCGGCGCCAGTTCTTGGGCACGGTGGGACTGGGGGTTGGCGTTTTGGGCTTGGGGTTTGGTGGTTCGGGGACGGCCTCGGCGAGTGTCGGCGCGAACGAGCGCATTCGCCTGGGGCTGATCGGTTGCGGCGGCATGGGCAATCGGCATTTGGACAGCCTCGTGAGGAACAGGGAATGCGAGGTGGTTGCGGTTTGCGATGTCTACGCGCCACGGTATGAAAAGGCCGTGCGCGAGGTTGCGGAGAAAACCGGGAAAACCCCGGACGGCTACCAGGACTACCGGTACATCCTCGATCGGGACGACGTGGACGCGGTCTTCTGCGCGACGCCGGACCACTGGCATGCCCTAATCACTATCCACGGCTGCCAAGCCTGGAAGGACGTATACGTCGAGAAACCCGTGTCGACCACAGTCGTCGAGGGCCGGGCTATGGTGAACGCCGCGCGGCGGTACGGCGCCGTAGTCCAGGTGGGCACGCAGCAACGCTCACTGCAGTTGTTCCAAGACGCCGTCGGGATCGTACAGAGCGGCAAGCTGGGCGAGGTGACCGCGGCTGGCGCCTGGGTGGGCGTGAACGGGGGCACGGGGCATGAAAGGCATGGGCCAGTCCCCGAGGGACTCGATTGGGACCTCTGGCTGGGCCCAGCCCCGAGGACGCCCTACAGCAACGAGCGCTTTCGCGGATTCCGTGCCTTCCACGAATATGCCAACGGCGAACTGACCAACTGGGGCGTGCACCTCCTGGATATCGTCCACTGGGCCATCGGCGAGGACCGGCCCCTGAACGTTCAGGCGGTCGGGGGCAACTACCGGCGCCTGCCGGGCTCGGACGATTACGAAACGATCGAAGCGCTCTTCGAATTCAAGGGCTGCACGGTCACCTGGGAGCAGCGGCATCACAACTTCTACGCGGGCAAGGGCTACGGGATGAAGTTCTATGGCACCACTGGGCGGCTCTTCATCGACAGGGCCAGCTTCGTGGTCGAGCCCGCCTCACTGGGCATTTCCGAGCAGCACGAAACGGGTGACCCCTGGATCGATGTCGTTAACCATCACCGCAATTTCTTCGAGGCTATCCGCACACGCAGCCTGCCCAACGCTGATATTGAGCAGGCCCATCGCTCTACCACCACATGCCTGCTGGCCGGCATCGCACTGGATTGCCGTAGGAAGCTCGATTGGGACGGTGACGCGGAACGCTTTGTCGGTGACGACCAGGCCAGCCGGTACCTTTACCGGCCGTATCGCGCCCCCTGGCATTTGTAATGAAGAAATTGAAGCTGTTTTGGGAAAAAGGCCCCCCAACCCCTTTGAAAGAAAACCGAGATGGGTCTTTATTTAGGCCTTTTCACCCCAAGAAGGAGGTGATTCGCATGCAAGCCAAATTGCACATCGTATTATGCGCCTGCGCCGCACTTGCGCTGGCCTCGATCGCCATTGCCCAACCCACCATTGGTAGCTTGGTGAGCGACTTGGCCGGCCCGGACGACCACGACCGGGTCGTCGCGCGGCAACTGCTGCCGCGCGAGGGCATGGACGCACTTCCCGCGCTTATCCCACTGCTGGACCGCAAGGAACCGCACATCGCAAAGGCCGCCTACACTGTGATCTGGGACATCCTCAACGAGGCCGCCCGTCCTGGCCTGGAAACGGACAGGGCGCGTGCCACGGACCTCTTAATGGCGCTGCTGTTGGACGAGAAATCTGCGGAGATCAGGACAACAGCACTTAAGCTCCTCGCCATCGCAGTCCCCGAGGGCTACGACGTCGGCCCCATCGCCCGGCTCTTGCAGGATGCTGAACTGCGCGAGGAGGCCCGAACCACGCTCGAACGCATTGCTACACCCCAGGCCTGCGCGGCCCTGCGGGTGGCCATCGGGGACGCGGACCCGCAATTCGCCTGCGTGTTGCTGAACGCGCTCGGACACCTGAAAGACGCAGAAAGCCTCCCCAGCATCTGCAAGCTGGCCGGGCACACTGAGCCCCGAGTTCGCGCAGCCGCCGCGCGCGCCTTGGCCTGGACCGGCGACCCACGCCTGGCGGAGGTGGTTTGCCGTGTACGGGACGAGTCGACGCCAGATACGGCCTTCGAGGCCACCGTGGCGGTGCTTGAATTGGCCGAGGCTATGGCCGAAACGGGACGCGATTGGAACCGGGCCATTGCACTCTACCGGAACGTGCTCGATACGGCGCCATTTGGGGCGCTCCAAGCGGCTGCCATGGCCGGCCTGGGCAAGTATGGCGATGAAACGGTGATGGACGCCATGATCGCGGCGGCCCAAGGCGGCAGCTCCCGGCTCGAGCAAACGATCATTCCTGCCTTCGAGTTGCTCCAGGGCAGGGCGGCGGCTAAACGGATGGTTGCAGCGTATCCCGAGTTCTCACGAGAGGCCCGTCTGGCCTTGGTGGGGATGTTCGGGCGGCGGCGCGATCCGCTGCTCCTGCCGGTACTTATTGAGGCGGCTCACAGTGACGACTCGGCGTTCCGGATAGCGGGCATCCGCGCCCTGGCCACGGCCGGGCTGGCGGAGGGCATGGATGCGCTGGTGGTCGTGGCTCGTTCGGGCGGCCAGGAGGAAAAGTCCATGGCCGTACGCGCCGCGAGGCAAGTGGCTGACGCGCTGCGCGCGTCGGGTGACCGTAATGCCGCTGGGACGGCCTATTTGGGTCTTTATAAGATGGCCCCGGACGATACGGCCCGCCTGGAAGCCCTGGCCGGTCTGACACAGTGCCCGGTGCCGGACGCGTTTGAGGCATTGATGGCCGCGGTGGATGAACCAGTCCTAAAAGACGCGGCGCTCGAGGCCCTTATCCCGCTGGCCGAGACGCTCATGGCGGCCGGACATGGTGAAAAGGCCCTGAAAGCTTATGAAACCGTTGGCAAGCTTGATCCGTCGGTGGAAACGGTCGGCCGGATCGCAGGACGGATGCGGGAACTCGGCGCAGACATGAATCCGGCGGAGCATCTGGGGTTCATCACGCGCTGGTGGCTGGCCGGACCGTTCGACTGGAATGCGGAGAGCGACTGGGAGAATGCGTTTGTTGGCGAGCCGGACGTGGACCTGGAAGCCACATTCACCGACGGGGACCAGCCACGCTCCTGGAGTCCTTATGAGACACCCGACCCGATGGGGATTGTAGACCTCACAAGCGCGGTCGCGCCGGATGAAACCTGTTTCGCCTATGCCTACGCGGAAATCGTGGCCGAACAGGCCACGGACGCCGTATGCCGGATAGGGACTGATGACGGCGAGTTGCTGTGGTTCAACGGCGAGTTGGTGCTGGATAACCGGGTTGACCGCCCGCTGTCGCTCGATCAGGACAAGGTGAACGTGAAACTGAAGGCAGGCGTCAACAGAGTATTGCTGAAAATCAGCCAGAGGCACGGCGGTTGGGCCTTTTGCCTGCGCATCACGACCGCCCAGGGCCTGGGCGCGCCGTTCACCCAGGCCGACCGCTGAAGGCTGAAGGCTGTCAGCTTTCAGAATGGCGCGTTTTGCATATGGGCCAAAAGGCTGTTATGATTATATAGAGGGAAGGAAGGCGACAGGCGTGTCGCTAAGCCCCAAACGAGGACGAAGGGGCACCCCGTGGAACTAAGATAATGGGGACATGAACCACGGAGGACACTGAGAGAAACTCTGAAAAATGATTCTCCGTGTCTCCGTGTCCTCCGCCGTTGAAAGAAGGTAAGTTGACATCAGATCGCCACAATCGTTAGTGTCAATGAGTAGGTGTGTTTGCCGATCGGCAGTCCCGCCTGGGTAGCTGCGGAGGGGTTGTTGCGAAGTCAGAAGTTGGCGCTTAATGAAACGGCTCAAGGCGGATCTCCATACTCATTGCGGGGATGATCCTCGGGATAAAATCGCGTACTCGGCAGAGATGCTGATCGACGCGGTTGCACAATTGAATTTCGACGTATTGGCCATTGCCTGCCACGACAGGGTTGTGTATGGCACACGTTTGGCGGAATACGCAGCGCGCCGGGGCGTCTTGCTCGTTCCTGCTATCGAACTGGACATTGAAGGTAAGCACGTGGTGGTGCTTAACCCGGACGTGGAACAAGCGAAGGCGCGCACCTTTGCCGAATTGCGCGCCCTGGGCCGCCGGGGTGCGGCTATCGTCGCTCCGCACCCTTACTACCTAGCTTCGAAGTGTCTGGGGTCGGCCCTGGCCAAGAACGTCGACGTGTTCGATGCAATCGAGCACTGCAGTTTGTACTTCCGCGGCCTTGATCCGAACCGGAGGGCGCTCAGGCTGGCGCGAAAACACGGGCTCCCGCTCATCGGCACCTCGGACGCGCATACGCTGCCGTACAGCGACAGCACCTTTACATGGATCGAGGCTCAACCGACGGTCGAGGGCGTGATCGAGGCGGTTCGTGCGGGACGAGTGGAGGTCGAAACAAGCCCGCGGTCCCCGGCGGATGCGGCTCGAGTGGCTTACTTCGCCGCGCGGCAGGCCGTGCGGGATACTATAGACTTTTTTATCGACTGAGGAGGAGGTTACACCGTCGTGATCGGACGCATTACCATCCTGGGCGGGAGTAGTGTGTACACTCCTGAGTTCATTCTGTCGATTATATCGCATAATGTAAACGTCAAGGAAATTGTCCTCGTCGGGCGCCGAGAAAAGAAGCTCCGGCTCGTCTCGCAGTTCTGCCAGCGTATCCTGGACAACAGCGGGTTTCCCGCGAAGATAGTCGGCACGCGCGACTTGGCCCAGGGTGTGGCCGGGGCGAAGTATGTGCTTAACCACGTCCGGATAGGCGGCATGGCCGCACGACTCCGCGACGAAAAGCTGCCGCCGAAATACGACATGATCGGCGATGAAAGCCTCGGCGCCGGCGGGTTCGCCAATGCCATGCGGACGCTCCCAGTGGTTTTGAAACAGGCGCAGCAAATCGAGGAGATCAACCCCGACACGATATTCATCAACCTCACCAACCCGATGGGGATGATCGTCGAGGCATTGGTCAAGTACTCGAAGCTTAACGTTGTGGGCGTATGCGACCTGCCGCGCAGGTACCTCAAGAAGGTCGCCAGGATCCTGCACCACGACCCTGAGGACATGTGGGTAGACTACATCGGCCTGAACCACATGGGCTGGATTCAGGATGTGAAACTCCGCGGGCGCAGTTGCATGGGTCAAGTGCTCGAGAAACTCGAACGCCACAAGGAAGACGGCTTCGACTGCGAGCTCATCGAGTTGTTCCGCATGATTCCGACACGGAGCGTAAGCCTGTACTTCCACCGCGAAGACATCCTCAAACAACAGCGATCGTGCGCGCGCTTCCGCGCCGAAGTGCTCCAGGAGGCCGAACAGCAGATTCTAAAACTTTATGAAGACAAGCACTTGTGCGAGGTGCCCGATCTGACACATGAGCGCAACGCGATTTGGTATGAAGAGACCATCGTCCCGCTCATCGAAGCCCTCGAGAGCCGCGAACAACGCGATATGGTCCTGTGCGTGCGCAATGGCGAGTCGATCCGCGACTTGCCCGACGATTGCAGCGTGGAAATCCCCGTGCGGGTCAGCAACCGTGGGCTCAAGCCCCGCAAAGTAGGCAGTTGCCCGCGCTTTCTCAAGGGCCTGTTCGTAGCCGTTAAGGAAAGCGACCGGCTCACGGTCGAGGCCGTACGCCACAAATCCTATGAATTCGCGCTCCAAGCGCTTACCACTAACCCTCTGGTGCCCTCCATCCATTCCGCCAAGCGCTTCCTGGATCGTATCATCAAAGATGAGCAGCTAGAACTGCACTAAACAGGATGAAAGGAACGCTAAAATGCGCATGACGTTCGCCGTCGTCGCTGCGGCCTGTTTCGCAGGGTTAGCCGCCGTGGCCGAAGAACCGCCGCCCATCGTGAACGGTGGCGACGCTACTGTCCACGACATCGCAGGCACCTCGACGCTGGTGACTGTGGTGTTGAAGGACACCGGCGCCGAAGACAAGAACCTGCGGATTCTCGATGTGTATGACAATTACTTTGTTGTGCTGTCGCAGGACAAGGAGCGCACCGCTTACTTGTTTTCCTCGATCAAGGAAATCCGCGTGCAAGGGGGCAAGGTCGACACTAAGAAATTCGTGTTCGAGGACGTTCGTACGCTGCGTGCCGAGGAGCAAAAAGTCGTGGAACGGGCCTATGCCCGAGCCCAGGAGATTTTCAGCGCCACGAGCGACAATCAGTCGCTGAAGATGCACGCGGCGGCGCTCCTGGCGATCAACGGCGATCAGGCGGCGCGGGATTATCTCGAACAACTGGCGGCAGGGAACGATTTGAAGACGGCGCTTGATGCCACAGCGTGCCTGTTCCTGCTCGGCGAAGTCACGTTGAACAAAGCGCTCCTGGCCAGCGGCTTGGAGAGCGGAAACCGCAAGGCCAGAGCCAAGGCGGCTATCCTCTCAGGCTTACTCGGGGACCATTCAAATGAAGGTTACCTGATGACAATGCTTCAAGATCGCGTCGCAGAGCTCGCCAAGCCTGCGGCATGGGCGCTGTCCCGGCTGGGCAACCGCGACTGTATCCCCACACTCCTGGGGATGATCGTGGAACTAAGCGAGGAAAAGGGGGAAGGGGCGATTTTCGCCCTGAGCCGGCTTGATGGACCGGACGTGGCCGAGCAGATGAAACTCAAATATGACACTGCCGTCGGCGAGATGCGGTTCCGGATTGCCCAAGTCCTTTACAACATCGAGGACCCGATGGGGCGTGACGTGCTCGCCAATGAATTCATGACCGTTCCAACGTTGGCGGAGCGGGCCGCCTTGATCCTGGCGCGCGAAGGCCATCCGGAGGCGATGCAGTTCTTGCGCAGCCGCTTGGATCGGCGCTTCGATGAGATCGAAGAGCGGCTTGTGTTCCGTGCCGAAGCGGCGGCCGCCTTGATCGAAGGCGGCGACCCCGTCCCCATCGCGGTATTGCAGGAACTCTTGCGTTTTGACAGAGCGCCGGTAACGGTCCGCGTATGCGAGCTCATCGCCGAGCTTGGCAAACGCCAGTTGCTCCCGATCACGCAACCTGCCATTGAAAACTCGACACACGAGATTGCCTTGGCCGCGTGTACCGCGGCGATTGCCATCGCCAACCCGAACGATTTCCGGGAAAAGCTGATCCAGTCGCGGATGTAGCCCATGACCCACCGCCTTCACGTGTTCATAACGGGCCGGGTCCAGGGCGTCGGGTTTCGCTATTCCACCTACGCCCAAGCCCAAGCGCTCGGGCTCAAGGGCTGGGTCCGCAATCTGCCCGATGGCCGGGTCGAAGGGGAATTCGAAGGCCCGAAAAGCGCCCTCGACCAGATGCTGGCCTGGTGCCATGCCGGCCCGGGGATCGCCCACGTAACCCATGTCGACACCACCTGGGACTCTGGGGAACCGCGCCACGGAGAATTCCGACTGCGCATGTACTAGCCGTCCAGACAAATCGGAACCGTAACCGTTCACGGGGTGTAAACCCTCTGACCGATTACGGTTGGGGTTATGTCGCGCCACATCGTTGGTGGAGCGCCGGGGTCAAGGCATTGATTATGCCTCATTCATCCGTGTCTGGAACGCCGTCGCCATCTGAATCGAGGTCAAGATAGCTCGGCACTCCATCGCCATCGGGGTCGCCGGCGCGCTCGTCGAGGTCGGCGATACCGTCGCCATCACCGTCCAAGTCATGCAGGCGCACGTGTACGTAAGGCCGCTGGTAGGCCTCCTCGGCCCCCTCCGCAAACGCCGTCCAAAACTCGAGGTCGGTGGCATCATACACGACGTTCATGACGTTCCCGCCGCGGGTGGCGATATGGTTGGCCAGATCGATCATCTTGGTGTGGTCCAGGGTTCCATGGCCGGACACCAGGTGCGGGTACGCGCCGCGGCCCTCGTCGTTGTACACAACGTCCGCGAGCACATTGGGCGCGAATTCATCGTTCGGGTCGTTGTCCCGCCAGATGACGAGGTCGTCAGGAGGAGTCTCCGGAGCGTGCGCCTTGATCTTGACGCCCGCAAGCTCGTTTTTACCGTCACCGAACACATAGTGGTATCGCTTGGTCCGCCGGGTACGCGCGAGGATATCAAGCGCCTCGGTCAAGCTGTCGGCATCATAGAGTATGTGGCGAAACAGGGGCATGAAATGGCAGCCATTCAGGTCGTATGGGCGGTCTCTCCCAGGCGAGTCGCCCATCTCGGCCAAGGCAATGCCGGCCGCGTTCATACCGGTGTGGGACCCGACAAACCCCGCGAAGGCGACGTTGACATGGGCGTTACCGTGCTCTGGCAGATAGACCACAATGACAGGATACTCATGGGCGCCGGCTTCCAAGTCCCAGTCGAGGTCGCGTGTCTGATAAAGGTGCCCGTCGGCTGTAGCGGTATCCCAGGCGGCAACGCCGCTGCATGAATACCGTGCCAGGAGTGCTGACGTGTGCGCCCTTCGCAGGCTTAAGTAATCCAGTCCGGCGCCCACCGCGAGGCCCAGCAGCTCCTGTTCATACCGCTCGTCGGTATAGGGCGCGCTCGTGTTCCACGCAGTGTCCAGGTTGGCATTGCCAAACATATCGCGGTCTTCCTGAACATGCTCGAGGAACCGGGGCATGAAGGCCTGGATTTCCGGCTTCATCAGCCGCCCGTAGTGGTACCCCATCTCACAGGGCGTGCCGTTGACGACCACGACGGGGATTTCATCGGGGCCACTGCCCACAGATGTCCGATAGCCCCCACCCCCGATGCCCTCGGCTCGCTCGAGGTCTAAGGAGACGTATCCCTGTTTGTGGGCCGGGTCCAGGCCTTGCGCAAAGGCGACCCAGAACTTCAGCGCGGTGGTGTCATAGAGCACACTCAGGAGGGTGCCTTTTACCCCGGCGGCTTTTGCGATCTCGATGGCCTTCTCAGAGTCGATGACCCCGTAGCGGCTATGGATCGCGTTATACAGCAGTTCGTTCCCGCTGCCGTTGTGGTTCTTCCAATACACCACGTTCTCAAGGGGAGTATGGAACGGATCGGGACTTTCACACGGGTGTCCCACCACAGACTCGTTCCCGCCATATTCCCAATAGTGCGCGTTGCTCGTGAACAGCAGCCGCGCGCTTGCGCCCGCACTCCCTGGGCCGCTGATGCAATAGTGGTATTGGTTTGTCCTCGTCGCCTTTTGTATCCTGGCCAGCGCCTCGGCCAAGGTGGCGTCGTGGTACAAAATGTCACGCAACAAGAATGGGAACGGTATGCCATCGAGTGTCTCAGGGTCGCAGAAATGGCCCATGATCTCGCTCTGGGCGATGCCATGCTCGTTCATGCCGCCCCCGGACGCGCCAATCATTCCGGCGAAACCGATCACGGCGTGGAGGTTGCCGTCGGTAGGCTCGTAAATGGCCACGACGGGATACTCCTGAACACCGGCCCTCATGGTCCAGTCGAGATTGCGCATCTGATAGAGATGCCCATCCGCCGTGGCATCACCCCACGCCGCGAACAAGCTGCAGTTGTACTCGGACATATCGGGGATCATCTGCATCCGCCGGATGGTCTCGAATGTCAGCTCGGGATGGCCGGCATCGGTGCATCCATCTGCCACGCCGCGCAATTCGGACTCCCAGCCCACCGTGTCGAAATGGGCGCTCTTCCACATGGCATCCACCGCAAAGGCGTATTCCTGTTCCTTCGCCCGCGCCGCGGCCGAAATATTGGACCAGCACCCCGCGATCTGGCCCGCCAGCAACCGGCCGTACCAGTAGCCCATTTGATAGCGGTCCCCACCGACCTTCACCAGCGTGATCGCATCCGACCCCTCGCCGACCGTCTCGACCGTACCCCAGCCGCCCGGTTTGCGATATGTCAACCTGTGCGGCACGACGCTGACCTCGGTGGTAGGTCAGCTCAACCAGGAACGCCGTCCACCCCTCGGCGGGTTCAGGCACCTGTGCAACGTAGAGCCCGCCGCCCTGGTCCGCGAGAATGGAACTCGTCCACGCCTCGCCGATGGTATCCAGGCGGAAATTGCGCTCGGTCGGGTTGGTGGCCTGCCACAGGCGCACCTCGGCGGGCTCGGTTTTGGTCCGCACGCGCAGCGAACCGTCCGGTTCCTTGGTCCATGAGAATTCCGGGCGCGGTGTGTCATTCAGGATGGCCCAATAGTAGGCGCTGAGCGAAGCCACTGCATCGGAACCATCAAGGCCGTGCTGTGTGTTCGGTACATAGCGGAGATATTTCTCGCCCTTGAGCGCCTTGAAGTAGAACTGCGAAGAGTCGGGCAGGAAGAACTCGTCCCCGGTCGAATTGATGACGTACTTGGGCATCGTGAGCCGGTCGACGTATTGGTAAGGGTCGATGATTCTCAGCATGGAGCGGCACTTCAGCGTGTGCATCCAGTCCACGACGCCCATGTCGACGTAGTCGCCGATGGCGTCCGCCCAATACCCGTAGGCGTCCCAATGGTGTTGCATCGAATGCTCGAGGTTCAGCACATCGATCACTATCGGCACGATGGCCTCCACACGGCGATCGACCACCGCTGTCGTCCAGGTCGTCCAGCCCCGCTTCGACCCACCCGCTACCACAAAACCGTCGATCGCCGGGTGTTCGGCCTGAATCGTGTCCATCGCACGGACGACCGCCTTCGTCATGGGAAGCCGGGCAAGCCAGGTGGCGTCGCCTGTGGTTTTGTACTTGTCCCACGTATAAGCGATCAGTTCATCCTCCGTGCGCCCCTTATCGACGTAACGCGGGTCCGGTTCATCCGCGAACTTGATGGGCTCGTTGGGGATCATGCCCACAGTTGCCACAATAGACTGGGTGCCTGCGGCGACTTCAGCCATCGTGTCGTCCGCCGTCGTCGGGGCCGGGTTGCCGTTGCTACCCCCGCTGATAAACAACAAGGCCTTGCTATGGCTTACCGTCTCGGGGACGATGATCGTCAGCCAGTGTTTCCACAGCGTTCGGTTCACCTCCGAGGCGTCCCGCCATGCCTGTGACGTCATTTCCCACACATACGCGGTGTAACCCGGCCCTGCGATCGTGTTCACAGGTGCGGGTCCATAGCTGTAGTTCGAGTCCGGCGCAGCGACATAATCGTCCAGGGCCGTGCCCCCTGCGAACGGACACCATCCGACAACCAGGGCGGTAAGAAATACCAATGGTACATTCTTGAGTGTGTAAGACCTCGATTTGCTCGTGCGATTCATGAAACCTCCTCTGCAACTACTCCAATCGGATGACTGTCGCGTTTTATGACCGATACCGAAGGCTGAAAGCTGTCAGATGTCAGCGGGCGGTAGATTCTTATACCAGAAAAGGTACATTCCAGCAAGTCCGGTAGCAAAAAGGGCCAATGTTATCCAAACTGCGTGAAAGGCGCCGATTACAAGCTGCATGGGCAGCAGGAACAATGTCACCTGCCAGAGCAATGTAAAGGGCACTGCGAGTATGTCATTGCGATGCTCGCGCTCCATTGCGATGCGAACGTCTGCGGGCAAGATTTTCTTGAGGGGCCCCCAGAAGCCAAACGGACGGGTGGTCCGGTAAAAGTTCTCCAGCACTTCCCGGTCGGTAGGCGTGGTAAGATAAGTGCCTACTACCGTCGCAACAAGGCCGATTGCACCCATAGTCAGGAATTGCCACCGCTCGTCAAGGCCGGGAAACATCATGCGCTGAAGAATAGCGGCACACAGGCCGACGGCCGTGCCGATGGCGAAACCGCCGCCGTTGAACCGCCACCAGTAAAAACGCAAGACCGTCGGTACAAGCAGTCCTCCCCCCAGGCCCATTATGATCCAGCCCCAGATGTCATTAATACTCTCAATCGAGTACGCGAACACGAAAGCTGTCAACACAAGCCCGAAGACAACCCCCCAACTGACATAGATCAGCTCTCGAGTCCCTGCCCGGCGGCGAATGTACTTCTGATAGACATCGCGCGTGACAAAGCCGGTCGCAGCGTTGACAGTGGAATCGAACGTCGACATCGAAGCGGCAATTAGCGCCACCAACAACAACCCCCGGAACCCCTGCTGAATCTTGAACAGCAGCACAGCCGGCAAGATGCGCTCCGGGTTCACCGTACCTTCAAAGCTGAGCAGGTGCAGCTTTTGGGTCCAATCCTCCGCTCCCAACAATGATTGAAGTCCCGAAACCAACTCCGGTGAGCAATTCTCCGGGTGATGCACAATGCTCGAGATTGTGGAAGCCCACTGCGCTTTGTCAACTCCTGCAATATGTTGTTTAATCAGAAGCGCCGCCTGGGTCAAAACCCCTTGGTCCGGGTACAAGTCCCGCACAAGGAAAAGGCCTAAAACGGCAAATCCCATCATCATGGGCCACCGGAACATCATCAGTGCCGTCCACAGAAAGGTCAAGGTTCCGCATTCACGATCGCTGCGGGCACCAAAGTACTTCGGGTCATCGCCAAACCCCATGCCGGAAAACACATTCTTCAACAGGTAGAAAAATGCGAACATGACCAGATGCTGATACGCTTCGTACCCTTTAGGCATTGTGGTATGCCAACGCGGGACGGAACTCACCCAATCCGCATTCCCGGTGACCTCAGAAGCCAGCGCCGCCAAACTAGCGCAATCCGTTACCTTCAGCGCAGCCATCACAGAAATGACAATCACGGCGACCACAATAATCACCGACTGAAACATGTCGGTGAACACCACGCCGTAGAAACCCGAGACCATCGTGTACGCCATGGCTACGCTAATCATTACCAGCGCGCAGGTAAAAGGTGAAAATGGCAGGAACATCGATAAGAACAAGCCCACTCCCTTTACCAAATAGGCCAGCATGCCGATGGTGCTCACGACACGCGCTATCACCGAGGCCTGTTGGGCGAATCGGCCGCCAAATCCGTCACCAAACCGGTAGACCATCCACTCCGCGCCGGTCAAGCATCGTGAGCGCCGGTGCCACTTGCCCGTCCAGAGCAACATGAAGACCAAAACCAGGCACGCGCCGCCACGAAACTCGATAAAAAGGCCCCGAGGGCCCAGCATGTACAGGAAGGATACGATGATCATTGTCCCGGTAATATCGAGGAATGAGGCCATGCCCGAAATCCCCAGGCCCCACCAGGGAATTCGCCGGCCCCCGATAAAATAGTCCTCCAGACTCGCCGAGGCCCTCTTCTTAAGATAAAGCCCCAGGCCGATAAGCAGCGCAAAGTAAACGCCGATTACAGCGTAATCAAACCAACTCAGGTACTCCAATGCCCAACTTCCTCCAATTCAGCTTATCGAGTAAGCGTTCTTTCGGCAACGCAACGTTCAATAATCCCGTGCCTGATGCAGCCCACCGTGAATAAGTTTGTAATCAGATGTTTGATAACCCGCCGGAGGCGGGCAAGAAACGCAACTGGGCCCTTGCGTCGAACGCACGGCGCTATAACGGCTCCTCAAACCCCTGTGTTATACTTGCGAAGTAATCCACCTTGCAAATAGCAGCCCACGACGGGAGTTCCATGGCTTCCAGACAATCAAACGGGAACTCAACGCTTTTACGGGTAGCAATGCTCGGCTCATTCCCGCCCCAATCTCAAGGCATCCAAAACTATTGCGGGGACCTGGTCCAGGCGTTGTCCGAGCTATGCGAGGTCACGGCCATCGGTTACGCCAAGATGTATCCCAGCCTT
>Ga0315541_1002064_pt1 | contig 17337 bp, 13 predicted proteins | sample SalMarSW160190MG_FD_203095 | JGI IMG/M metagenome (GOLD analysis project Ga0315541, IMG submission 203095) | Salt marsh sediment microbial communities from the Plum Island Ecosystem LTER, Massachusetts, United States - Salt Marsh Sediment SW1601-190 ...
AGCATTTCCTTATTAGTATGCATTAAATTTAAAATGGGATTTTTGTGCACCGAGTATATGATGGAAAAAGAATGTGGATTTGGGAAGGGTAAAAGGATAACAGATGATAGAGAGATAAAGAAAGTTTTTCAAGAAGGACAGGTTTATTCAGGATCTTTTCTTAAAATTCACTATTTACAAGGGGTGGATCAGAGGTTTTCAATACGCCTTCAAGCACACATAAAAGGGGGGTATAATCGGAATAGATTGAGACGCAGGCTAAGGGAAATTACAAGACAGGCGTCTTTAGAATTAAAGAATGGATTATATATTATATGGGGAAGAAAAATTGCAATTGGAATAGGTTATCACAGATTAAAAAGGGACTTTGAAAAAGTGATCGGTGAGGGGAATCTATGGCGAGACTGATGGCATCAATAATTCGATTTTATTCAAAGTACATCTCTCCGCTTTTCCCAAGGCGCTGCAGATATTATCCGACTTGTTCATCTTATGCTTTGGAAGCTTTTGAAAAAAAGGGGTTTTTTAAGGGGTTGCTTCTTTCAATCTGGCGAGTTCTTCGTTGTAATCCTTTTAGTCCAGGTGGATATGACCCAGTGGAAGTAGAAGATGGAAGATAGTAGGAGATTGATTTTTGGGTTTATTCTTATATTCCTGATAATGATAATATTCCAGTTTTACACCGCCTCGAGGCAGAAACAAGCGCCAGAAACAGCCCAGGGAACGAGAGTTGAAGAGAAACAAAAGGAGGAAGGGAAGGAAATTTCAACTGATACAGGGATGGAACAAACTCTTGAACAAGAAAAAGTATTAGAGGGAATTCTTGCCAAGAGAGATACGACTCGTGAGCAAGAGAAGAGTGAGAAGGAGCTAGTAGTTATTGAAACGAATTTATTAACAGCGTATTTGAATTCAACTGGGGGAGTGTTAGATTCTCTCTATCTAAAAGACTATGGAGTAAACATTTCTCCTCTTAATAAAACTAACACATTATTATCAACAGAGATGCTTAAAGGTAATGCTAAGTTCTCAACAGATGTAATACCTTTTGATGCTCAAATTGAGGACATTGGGGAAGAGAAGATAGTAACCTTTTCCTATCTTCTTGATTCATTAGAGGTAAAGAAAGTTTACTTCTTCAGGGATGATTCATATCTTATGGAGATGCAGTGTTTGCCCCAATTGGAATATCTATATAAAATAAGTTCTTTTGATACTGGGGAAGAAGTTCCTCGTGGAGCTCAATATAGCGGGCTAGTTTATTCGGTTGGGAAGAAGGTTCAAAATGTTAAGAAAGGAGCATTATTTAAGGGAAAAGATATGGAGATTTCTGGAACTATAGATTGGGCTGGGTACAAAACGAAATATTTCTTGATTGGATTAGTTCCAGATGATTATATTGCTGAATTTACTGTAAACAAATCTCCAGACAATCCTATTATTTCTTTGCGTTCGGATCCATCCGCAAAATTTTATTTAGGACCCCTTCGGTATCCGCTCCTTGCCTCGGCTAAAAAGGGTTTGGAGGATGCTATATATTTTGGATGGGGCTTTATACGGCCCATAAGTAAAGGCTTATATTATTTTATGAAGTTCCTTCATGGTGTTATTCACAATTACGGCGTTGTTATAATCGTATTTGCAATAGCGATGATTTTGGTACTCTCACCTATCACTATGAGCAGTTTCCGTTCTATGGGCAAGATGCAGAATCTGCAGCCTAAAATGCAGGAAATACGGGAAAAATATAAGAGTGATCCACAAAGGATGAATAAGGAGGTAATGGAGCTCTACCATGAATATGGTGTCAATCCCCTTTCAAGTTGTTTACCTTTATTGCTTCAGTTCCCTATATTTTTTGCCTTATACTCGGTATTAAACAGTTCAATAGAGCTGAAAGGCGCTCCCTTTATCTTATGGATAAAGGACTTATCTTTGAAGGATCCATATTACGTTTTACCTATATTGATGGGTGTGTCGATGTTTTTACAACAGCGTTTCGTTTCGCCTCAGCAGGGATCTGATCAGCAAAAGATTTTATCATTTCTAATGCCTATTATTATAACATTTGTCTTTCTTTCATTTCCTTCTGGCCTCGTACTTTACTGGCTAGTATATAATATTTTAATGATATTCGTTCAGGGGTATATAAGAAAACAAGTTTAAGGAGGTATATTATGGTTAACCATGAGACGGAGGTTGAAGCAGAGAGTATGGAAAAAGCAATAAGAAAAGGATTGGAGGAACTTGGTCTTCAATCGAAAGATGAGATGGAATGGGAGGTTGTCTACGAAGGGGAAGAGGGAGCCAAACTAAGAGTAAAAAGAAAGATAAGTGAGCCCCAAAGTGTGAAAATGGTAGAAGAAGAGATAAATACTTTTCTTGGAAAACTTGGAACTTCAGGAAAGGTGGAGGTCGAAAGCGAGCGTGATAGATTATATATCAATATAAAGACTCAGGATATGGATGGCTTACTTATAGGTAAATCAGGTAGGAATCTGGAATCTTTGCAGCATCTACTTTCCAGAATTATACATAATAAGGATAACTCAATAGATCTTACCATAGATGTAGCAGGCTATCGGAAAAAGAAAGAGCATACCTTGAGAGTTCGAGCAAGGGCTTTCGCTGAAGAGGTAAAGAGGTCGGGAAGAGAATTTATTTTTGAGCCCCTACCACCATCTCTGAGGAGGACAGTGCATCTTGCAGTTTCGGATATCGAAGGAGTGAGGACATATACAATTGGAGAGACTGATATTAAAAAGGTTGTGATCTCTCCTGCAAAAAAAAAGAAATAGACAAAGATTTCCTGGAAAGAGATTTCTTTCTTACAATACAAATAGTGTCAGTATATGAAGAGTGAAACTTCTGAGTTTTAATTCTTATAAATATGTACAGAAGTATATACCAAAATGCATGAGAATTTGGAGACAATCTGTGCAATAAGCACGCCAATTGGTAGGGGTGCAATATCGATTGTTAGAATAAGTGGTAAAGATTCAATTCCCATTGTATCAAAAATTTTCCCAAAAAAGAAAAGATTAGAAGAAGTTAAAGGTGGATCTATTATTCATGGATGGATATTAAATCCAGCGACAAAAGAGAGAGTAGACGAAGTTCTGGTCTCTGTATTTAGAGAGCCTCGTTCATATACTGGAGAGGATTTGATAGAGATTCATACACATGGGGGCGTTGTTATACCCAGTAAGGTTCTTCAATTATTGTTAAGAGAGGGTGCCCGTTATGCAGAACCAGGAGAGTTTACCCGTCGAGCTTTTCTAAATGACAAAATGAGTTTGTTAGAAGCTGAAGCATTATTAAATGTAGTTAATGCAAAAACAGAGCGGGGAGCTAGATTGGCTGAGGCTAACCTTGATGGAAGGCTGCAAAGAGAGATAGACATGATGAAAGAATCTTTACTTGACGTAAAAACATTACTTGAGGTAACTCTGGATTTTGAAGACAGGGAGAACCTGGAGATAGATAGGTATGAGATCGTAGATAAGATGAAAAGAATAAGGGAAAAACTTGCGACTCTGTTGATGTCATATAGCGGAGGTATAATCCTGATTGAAGGAATTGCAGTCGCAATTGTGGGGAAACCCAATGTAGGAAAGTCGAGTCTTTTCAACACTATTCTACAGGAGGATAAAGCAATAGTTACTGCTGAACCAGGTACTACAAGAGATGTACTGGAAGGGACAGTCGATATCTCTGGATATCCTGTTAGACTTATGGATATGGCAGGTATTAGATCCCCTTTGAATGAGCCGGAACGAATGGGTGTAGAAAGGGCGCGTAAAATTATAAACTGTTCTGATGCGATACTATTCTTATTGGATGCGTCAAATCCTCTGTCCGCGGCTGATGAAAAGATCTATGGGGCTATTTCTAAGAAACCTTATATTCTTGTACTAAATAAGTGTGACCTTGATAAAAGAGTAGATTCAGTTCCATTTGCTGGAGAAGAGGTGTTTGTGTCTGCGAAGGAACATACAGGAATCACGAAATTAAATGAGGCTATTATAAGATTGATAGAGTCCATACTTCCTGATGGATTTTCTGAAGGGTGCGTATGCACTACCCTTAGACAGACTGAGGGAATAAAAAAGGCTATTACCTTTCTTGATGAGGGATTAAGATTAATGAGCGAAGGAAAAGATGTGGAATTGATTGCATTTGATTTTCAGGAAGTAATTGATAAGTTAAAAGAGTTGACAGGCGAGATTACAGATGAGGAAATCCTTGATCGAATATTCAGTGAATTCTGTATAGGAAAATGAAGAAATCAGATTTTCAGTTTGATCTGCCAGAACAATTTATTGCGCAATATCCAAGAGAGAGAGGAAAATCAAAGTTATTTGTGCTTCATCGTAGATCTGGTAAATTTGAGCACAAGACCTTTCGAGACATAATTGAATATTTAGAAGAGGGAGACTGCCTGGTTATAAATGATACAAGGGTTATACCTGCACGATTCTATGGACTTAGAGAATCTACCAGAGGAAAGTTAGAACTACTACTTGTGGAGAAGATAGGAGATAAAAGATGGAAGGCGTTAATCTCCCCCGGGAGAAAGGCTAAAGTAGGTAATGCCCTTATACTGGAAGATAGGTTTAGATGTTTGGTAGAAGGAATTGATGCGGAGACTGGTGAAAGGATAGTAAGATTTGAGAATGATAAGAATCTTTTAAAGTTTGGTTCTGTTCCGCTTCCTCCATATATTGAACGTGATCCAACGGGGGAAGATAATACTCGATATCAAACAGTTTATGCAGCGAAAGAGGGATCTATTGCAGCTCCAACTGCAGGGCTTCATTTTGATCAGAAAACTCTATTTGATTTTGCCAGGAAGGGAGTTGATATAGCGAGTATAACTCTACATGTTGGGCCTGGCACTTTTAGACCTGTTCGAACAGAAAGAATCGAAGATCACAAGATGGAAAGCGAGAGATATGAACTTTCCAAGGGAGCCGCAGAGATAATTAATAGAGCAATTGAAAGAGGAAAAGAAATATTTGCTGTTGGCACTACTACAGTTCGGGTTCTTGAAGCATTGGCAGATGAGAACGGTAAGGTTAGGGTAGAAAAGGGGAGAACAGCTCTATTTATATATCCTCCATACACATTTAATGTTGTTGATCACATGGTAACAAATTTCCATCTACCCGGATCAACACTTATTATGTTAGTTTCAGCATTCGCCTCAAGAGAAATCATCCTTAAGGCTTACAATATAGCTATCTCTAAAAGATATAAATTCTACTCTTATGGTGATGCTATGCTTATTCTATAGTTCTCGAGACTTACAGCATCATCCCCAATTTCAGATTAAGTTGACTCCATGAACCCTCTTCAGGGAACATCATCCCATAACCACCTTCGAGAAAAAGGTTTAATCCCATCTTAATATTCAGTCCCGTATATACATGAGCCCCAAAATAGTTCTCTGATTCTAAATCTCCTACCTTAAATATGTGCAATCCAGGTCCTGCTCCGATATAGAAACCGATAGGGGATAAAGGTGGAGATATACTATATTTCCCGGAGACTATAACGTTCATATCTGAAGAAGTTATTTCGTCTTGGGAATGCCATGCATAACCTGCTTCTCCTCGGAAGGCTATTGGTATCATTGGTAGATTAAGTTCCACAAATGCTCCAAATGAAGGCCACCACTCTGTCTCTGTATCACCATTGCCAAACATCTGCATATCCATCCCCCCTTTTATTCCAAATGAAGGAAGCAGTGCATTGAGAGGAAGAGAGGCGAGTAGTAAAATTACTGCAATCAGTATACACTTTTTCATTGAACCCTCCTTCTTATTTTTGCCACGAAGACACAGAGTTAAAAGAGTTTATTTGTTTTTAATTCCTTTAATCCCTGCTACTTCTTTGCATCTTCTGTACCTCTATGCTATTATTCCTAATTGTGGTTACTATAATTGATTGAAGACATTAGTCAAGTGTGATTAATTGGCCTTTTGACAATTTACAAGAGTTGAAAATTCCTCGATATTAGAAAGATCGGTAAATACCAAATCAGGTCCAGAGCGAATTAGGTTTTCCGGCCCATCAAATCCTGTGGTAACTGCTATTGAAAGAAGTCCTAAATCTTGAGCTGCTTTGATATCTTTTTCGGTATCTCCCACAACATAGACATATTCATTCTTGAAGTTGTTATCATAGAATTTCTTTGCATTTTTGAGTCCCTTCAAGATTACATCTTTCTTATTTAAAATATTATCTCCGAAACCTCCCACAGGGAAATATTTCTCCAGACCAAAATGTGCCAGTTTTGTCAAAGCCCCTACCTTCATATTCCCCGTTGCCAGTGCAACATAAAATGGCGAATCATTTTCCAAGTACTCGAGTAATTCAGGAAAACCCGGAAGAAGTCGTGAACTTTCATTATGTTCAATTTGATTCTCTAATTCCTCGGAGTAAATAGAGTGAAATTCTTCGATCCGTGAAAAAAAAATTCCTTTTAGATTGAAATTACTAATTAAATTCAAGAAAACACCATAATCAGTAGAAGAAAAGAAATTTAGTTTTTCGCCTGCGCCACTTATCCCATACATCCTCTCCATAGTTGTATTTATGGCTCTTCGTCCGCATCCAAATACATTTACTATTGTTCCGTCTAAGTCAAATATTAAGAGTTTATTTTTCATAACTATTTAGAGTTAGTGAATATCTTGCCAATCCTCTCCCAACGGACTTTTCTAAGGAAACTTCGAAAAGATATATTTGGTCTCCAGGACCAATATACAAATATAGGGGTTCCTGAAATGAAGTTCATAGGCACAGGTCCCCAGAAACGTGAATCATCTGAATTATCGCGATTATCACCCATGGCGAAAACATAATTTTTGGGAACTACGATTGGACCAAAATTATCCCTTACATAGGGATATCGACGTAACTTCCTATTTTCCCACAACTTCTGGAAGGTCTCGTTATCCAGATCGAGAGGTGGATATTCTTTCGGATCTCTGTAGGATGTATAATTTGCTTCTTCTGGGTTACCATTAATGAATAGCTGCTTATGTCTTATAAGTACAGTATCACCTTCTATAGCCATACACCTTTTAACAAAATTGGTATTTGCAATAGGATTTCGTTCTTGGACTGGATAGCGAAATACAATTATATCACCTCTTTTAGGTTTAGCAATCCTTAATGGATAGCAGTCAGTAAAGGGAAGTTTTACCCCATATTTCAATCTGTTTATTATTAAGAAGTCACCGGTTAGAATGGTGTTTTTCATGGAACCTGAAGGAACATGGAACGTTTGAACAACGAACCCACGTAGTACAAGAATAAAACCTATTGCTATAATCCAGGATCGAATTTCTTTCCAGACTTCCTTTTTAGTCATTATTTTAACCACTTACCATGACACTTTTTGAATTTCTTTCCGCTACCACAGGGGCACTTCTCATTTCGTCCGATAGCTCGTATTCCTTTCCCTTCTTTTCTCATCTCCTCGATGACCCTACGAAATTTCGTATCTAGTTCAGCATTTCCTATGGTTGGTATTTCTTCCCTGGGTTCTTTTATTATCTTTTGTTCTTCAGACGGAACACCCTTAAATTCTTCTTTTACTTCAACCCCACGAACTTCTTCTGGTACTTCCACTGCTTGAGGCCGAAAACGGAATAGTAAGCGAACTGCTGATTTTGCTAGATTGAATAAGAGATCCTCAAACATTGTAAAGGATTCCCGCTTATATTCTACAAGGGGGTCCTTTTGAGCAAAACTTCTTAAGTTTATGCCTTCCTTTAGTGCATCCAGTTCGTATAGATGATTGCGCCATTCATTATCTATTACCCTGAGGATGATCAGTCGCTCAAATTCTCTTAATTTTTCTTCACCAATCAGCTTTTCTTTTTCGCTATATCGTGTTCTAACCAAAGTTTCCAAATCTTCAGAAAATTTCATTTTATTAATTTGTTTTTTGTCTTCTAAATTAAGCTCAAAATCTACGAGAAAAAATTCTATTAGGTCAGCCTTAAGACCTTCCCAATCCCACTCTTCAGAGTATCTTCCGATGAGATAAGAATCCACCATGTCATAAAGAATATCTTCTATCCATTCCATTACCCTGTCTTTTAAATCCTTACCATCAAGTATGTCATTTCTTATGCTGTAAATCACCTCTCTTTGTTTGTTCATCACATCGTCAAATTCAAGCAATCGTTTTCTGATATCAAAATTCATTCTCTCTACGCGATGTTGTGCATTTTCTATTGCTTTTGAAATAAGAGGATGCTTTACTGGTTTTCCCTCTTCAATTCCCATCCTGTCCATTGCATGGGCTATCCTTTCTGTTGCAAAGATACGCATGAGGTCGTCTTCCAGGGATACGTAAAATCTAGAGGCACCGGGGTCACCCTGTCTTCCTGAACGTCCACGCAACTGATTGTCAATTCTCCTTGCCTCATGACGCTCAGTTCCAATGACATGTAATCCGCAGGGTACATCTTCTTTACATCTATCAATATCTACGTCCTTACATAGTTTCTGTCCATCTTCCATTATTAAACAACATTCTTCACAGTTTACTATCTCTCTTGCTAATTTTATATCAGTTCCTCTTCCAGCCATATTCGTAGCAATTGTGAGCTGTCCTTTTTCACCTGTATGACTTATAATCTTTGATTCTTTCTCGTGGTACTTTGCATTCAGAACCTGATGAGGGATTCCTTCTCTCTTTAGCATTCTGGAAATGAGTTCGGAAACATCAACCGAAACAGTACCCACAAGTACTGGAAGCCCTCTCTTATGTAATTCTCTAATCCTCTTTACTATTGCATTATATTTTTCTCTTTTTGTTCGGTAAATAAGGTCGTCGTAATTCATCCTCCTGATAGGCTTATTCGTAGGTATCTGGACTACATCAAGATTGTAGATTTCTATGAACTCCGCTGCTTCTGTAGCTGCGGTTCCTGTCATCCCTGCAAGTTTATCATACATCTTAAAATAGTTTTGAAGAGTTATCTGCGCTAAGGTCTGGGTTTCTCTCTCTACTTCAACACCTTCCTTTGCTTCCAATGCCTGGTGAAGTCCGTCAGAATATCTTCTTCCTGGCATGAGACGTCCAGTGAATTCATCCACAATTACTATTCTTCCCTGTTTTACAATATATTCAACGTCTTTTTCAAATAATGCATAAGCTTTGATAAGCTGATTGGCAGCATGTATTTTCTCTGATTTCTCTGCATATTCGCGTTCAATGGCTTCTTTTTCCACAATCACTTCCCTTGAGGAGAGGGAATTATCATTCTCTACTTCCTGCAAAGCAATGGAAAGGTCTGGTAAGAGGAAAAAGTTCTCGCGTTCTCTCTTGGTAATTAAATCCTGTCCCTTTTCAGATATATTTGTTGAGTGTTCTCTCTCATCGATTGAGAAATATAGTTGTTCGTCTATCTCATACATTACCTTTTCTTTTATGTATCTGGACTCTGTTCTCTGTATTAATTGCTCTATAAATGGATCATGCATGAGTTTTATCAATTGTTTGTTTTTGGGGGTACCTCTCTGAGCTAAGAGTAACTTTTCTCCTGCTTCTTCCTCCTTATTTTCTTCTAATAATCTTTTGGAGTCAGCGATCGCTTTGTTTACAAGGAGTGTTTGGTTGTGAACAATGCTTTCTACAGCTGGCTTCAAATCATCATATTGTCGAGTTACCGAGTGCTGGACAGGGCCAGAAATGATTAAGGGTGTTCTTGCCTCGTCGATCAGAACAGAATCTACTTCATCAACAATAGCATAGTTATGTCCTCTCTGAACCCGATGTTCGGGAATAACTGCCATATTATCTCGAAGATAATCAAAACCGAATTCATTATTGGTTCCATATGTAACATCACAGTTATATTCTTTTTTCCTTTCTAAAGGGCTCATTCCAGCTTGGATGACACCCACCGTTAGCCCAAGGTTTTCATATATCGGTCCCATCCATTCTCGGTCCCTTCTGGCCAGATAATCATTTACAGTTATTAAATGAACCCCCTTATCGGTAAGTGCATTAAGGTATAGCGGCATTGTAGCAACGAGTGTTTTACCTTCTCCTGTTTTCATTTCGGTGATATTACCTTGATGAAGGACTATTGCACCGAGCAGTTGAACATCGTAGGGAACCATTTGCCATTCCCATTCTAAATCTGTTACCATCCAGGATTTACCCAGCAGCAATTCGCAAGTACGCTTGACAATTGCAAAAGTCTCTACCATTAAATCATCGAGTGTCTCACCTTCTTTTATCCTCTGTTTGAATTCCTCTGTCTTTTTGGGTAAATCCTGGATGTTAAGTTTTTTAAACTCTTCACACTTTCTATCTATTTCATCTACTTTAGGATAAAGTTTATTTACTACACGTTCGTTATGGGAAGGGAATATCTTTTTTAAAACTTTAACCAATTATTAAATCACCTCTCTTTTGGCCGTTTGATATCATTGATGCTTCAATACCCACAAAATCTTCAATGTAATTAATATATTCTAGTGCCTTTTTTGGCAACTCCTTTTTTTTGTGTATTCCTCTTGTGTTGTTCCAGCCGGGAAGACTAGTGTAGATAGGTTTGATGTCTTTAAATTTCCATACCTCGGATGGAAACCTATCTGATATTTTGCCATCTAACTGATATTCCTTGACAATTTTGACCTGATGCATACCGTCAAGTGTATCAATCTTACTAAGTGCCAGTTCTGTTGCCCCTGTGATTTGAATTGCATATTTGAGAGCCACGAGATCCATCCATCCACATTTTCTTGGTCTTCCAGTTGTCGCTCCATACTCTCGCCCCTTTTCTCTAATTCTTTCCTGCATTTTTTGATTCATCTCGGAGGGAAATGGACCATTGCCAACTCTGGTAGTGTATGTTTTTGCTACACCTATTATCCGTGATATAGAAAAAGGAGAAGTTCCGGTTCCTGAGAGAATTCCACCTGGGGATGGATTGGATGAGGTAACGAAGGGGTAAGTCCCAAAATCTATATCTAACATAACACCCTGAGCACCTTCAAAAAGTATCTTTTTTTTCTCTTCACTGAAGCGGTGAATCAACTCCACCGTATCTGTTATAAAATGGCCATAATCTTCCCGAAATCTTAGAAGCGTCTCAATAAAGTCTTTCGATGTTCCGCGATCCTTGAGATATTTCACGCTAAAGATATCACCCATTCTAATACCTTTTCGTGTGCTTTTATCCGCATAAGCAGGTCCAATCCCTCTTCCAGTAGTTCCAATTTCTTTCTTTATTTTATTCTCGGTAATAAAGTGTTCTGGTTGTATAATGTGAGCTCTTTTACTAATAAATAATCTATCATCAAATTCGATACTCATTTTTCTTAATTCTTTTATTTCCCTTTCGAGTTGTTTAATATCAATAACTGTTCCATTACCTATTATGCAAACTTTATCGGGATGGAATATACCTCCCGGGATAAGATGTAAAGAGATTTTATTCCCTTTGAATATTATTGTATGACCGGCATTGGCTCCCCCCTGATACCTGCAAACTCCATCGAAGGAATTTGAAAGGCAGTCTATGAGTTTGCCTTTACCTTCATCCCCCCACTGTAAACCTATAAGTGCTGTATGCATATTCCCAGTGCTTAAAAGTTTTCCCTATAAAATATCTGCATTTGCCTTCCAATGTCTCCTGACAGAATATCTTTGAGGTCTATCTGAACGCCAAGAGCTCCAGATTGTATACGATATCCTATATGAAGACGATTCTTGCAATCATCGTTTGTGCCAAGGATGTATTCCAAGTGAATTGAGTGAGGTCCATTTATATTCAATACCGAATTTGCAAACAAGTCAGCTCCCTTTTCTGTGAAGTTATAGCTTCCTCCTCCGCTTAAAAGCAATCGGAAGGAGCCGAGAAACAATCGATATCCAATTGTACCAAATGCTCCCTTTCCACTATAATTTTCTATCGGCTCATTATTGAACCCTACAACACCTTCTAATCCTAAGCTTTCGAATAAACGGATTCTTAAATCAAGGGCTGGTTGGTCCTCCCAATCTACCTCCCCATAACCCACAAGGTTATCGCCCCCGTAGCTAACACTCAAAATTATGCTGTTCCAGATACCAACGCCTAATTTTGCGCGCACTTTATGAATAGGTTCGTTTCTGAACTGGATATAAACTTCTCCATGGTTTAGTAAAACCGGCAGAGGGTTGTCAATACCCCAGATCGGTTGATTATAACTGGCTATGAATGATAATATTAAGAAAACCATGATACCTCCAATTTGTTTTATATTGGAACAGAGTCATATGGTGAATCTTATATTCCCTTCACCCACTATTCGAGATATTTTTTCTATCATTTCTTCATTAAGCCCTGCCTTTATGTCCCTCGATTCCAATCTTATTTCATCTCCCTTTTTTCTGCATAGGAGTCTTAGAGGTAGTTTACCCGGATAATCTAGGAGTACTTTCTTTATTCCATGAAGATCTTCTTCTTCCAGTAGAGAGAGATCGAGGATTAAAAAAGCAGCTTCTAAGTGATTTTCCATATCTGAGAGGTTCGTAAGGGGAATAATTTTTTCAGCGCTTATCTCTGGAAGTGAGTCTTTGAAGTTGTTTTTTACTCGGCCTTTGACCGATATAGTCTGGGTGGAATCTAATTTATTTGTAATCTTTTGGAAGAGTTCAGGGAATACCAAAATCACGAAAGTACCATCCAGGTCCTCGACTGTGAGTTTTGCCCAGCGCTGATTCTTCCTGGATGTTTTTTTCTCTATCTTTGTTATGGTTCCACCACTTATAACTAGTTTATTTTCGGGTAAGTCCCTGAGTTTCGAGGAAGGGGTGAAGAATGCAGTTGCAAAATTCTTAAACTGCCGAAGAGGATGGTCGGAAAAAAAGAAACCAAGCGCTTCCTGTTCATACCGTAATCTCTCTTCAATATCAAATGGAGGAGTAGGGATGAGTTCTTGATCTTCTTCTACAAATAGTGATTGCATTTTTCCTTTCCCTTTTTTCTTAGCGCGGTCTATGGCTCTCTGTATCGATGAGAGGAGAGAATGTCGATTATCAGAGATACTATCAAAGCATCCGGCTTTTATTAGATTCTCTATGACTTTCTTGTTAACTGTTCTTCCTCCTGCCCTTTCAATAAAGTCGAAGAAATCCTTATATTCTCCCTTCTCCCTTTCATTTATTATGTGTATAACGGCGTTCTTCCCTACGTTTTTAATCCCCCCGAGTCCGTATCTGATAGAATTCTCTTCTGGAGTAAATCCATATTGTGAGGTGTTAATATCAGGGGGTTTTATCTCGATTCCGTTTTTCCTTGCATCCTTTATGAACTTTCTGATATCCTCCATATCCTGACCAATATTATTAGTAAGCGAAGCTGAATAGAATTCAACTGGATAATGTGCTTTCAGGTATGCAGTTTGATAGGCGATTTCAGCGTAACTCACTGAATGTGCCTTATTGAACCCATAACTGGCAAATGAACTCATTCTATTAAATATGTCTTTTGCTTGTTCCTCAGTGAGTCCGTTTTTGATTGCCCCTCTAACAAATTTTTCTTCCATAGACTCCATAACGTCCAGTTTTTTCTTGCCCATAGCCTTTCTCAGTATATCTGCTTCCCCCAACGAAAAGTTAGCTATTATATTAGCTATTTTCATTACCTGTTCTTGATAAAGCATAATCCCATAGGTTTCTTCAAGAACAGGTTTTAATTTTGGGTGAATATATTCAGGATTCATCTTTCCTTTTTTCTTTAGAGCAAATTCATCCTGATTGATGTTCTGCAGGGGACCTGGCCTATACAGAGCTACCGTGGCAACTAAGTCGGAGAAATTTGTGGGCTGAATCTTTCTAAGCATATGTTTCATACCCGAAGATTCCAGCTGAAATACTCCTGTTGTTTCACCTCTTCTTAGCAGATTAAAAGTTTTTTCATCGTTTTTGGGAAGATTATAAATGTCTAACTTTTGTGGAATATTTTCAAGGGTTTCCATGATAATAGAGAGTGTTTTAAGCCCAAGGATATCTACTTTGAGTAAGCCAAGACGTTCTAAAATCTCCATTGGAAACTGGGTTGATACAACGTCTTCACCGTTAGATTTACTTACAAATAGAGGTACATAATCAGTGATATCCCCAGGGGCAATAACTACTCCAGCAGCATGTGTAGAGGTTTGTCTTATTAATCCTTCCAGTCCCTTTGCATATTTAATTAGTTCCTGAATATCAGGCCTGTCTTTTATTTTTTCCTGAAGTTCCACAGAGGCATTAATGGCATCTTCAATTGATATGTCTCTATCAATCTCCTTTGCTATCTCATCACACTCACTGTAAGGAATTTCTAAAACTCTTCCCACATCTCTTATAACAGATCTAGCCTTCAAGATACTAAAAGTTACTATCTGTGCCACATTTCTCTCTCCATACTTTTCCCTTATGTGTTGGATTACTTCATCGCGCCGGGTGTCTGAAAAATCTATATCTACATCAGCCATCGAGACACGTTCCGGATTTAAGAAACGTTCAAATATCAAACCATATTTTAAGGGATTTATGTTAGTAATACCCAGACTGTATAATACAAGACTACTTGTTGCTGAACCCCTACCTGGGCCCACGGGAATCTTATGCTCTCGTGCATAATTAACGATATCCTTTATTATCAGGAAATATCCCGCGAGGCCCATTTCATTTATAACTGAGAGCTCAAAATTTAAACGTTCTTTTTCTCCAGGTGTTATACGAAGAGTCCGTTCTTTCAATCCCTTTAGTGCAAGATGCTCAAGATACGCTTCTGGTCCTTCAAAACCCTTTGGAATTTCTATTGAAGGCAATAGTACTCTATCTGTGTCAAAAGGGACTGGGATGCATTTCTCCTTTAGTTCTTGCGTATTGCTGATCGCTTCAGGGAGATCTTTGAACAATTCTTCCATCTCTTCAGTGGACCTCAGATAAAACTGATCAGTTGGGAGAGAAAGTTTATTCTCTTCGCTTATGGTTTTTTTGATCTGGAGAGCTAGCAATATATTATGTTTCTTTGCATCTTCTTTCTTTAAATAATGAACATCATTAGTTGCAATTAAAGGAACCTCAAATTCTCTTGCGAGTGAAATCAATATTTCGTTAACTTCATCTTCTCGCTCTATCCCCACCCGCATTATCTCCATATAGAAATCATCTTTGAATTCTTTTTTGAAACACTCTGTATATTTTCTTGCCTCATCCACCTTGCCATCTTTTATATAAGCGGGTATTACTCCGCTTCTACATCCGCTTCCTATAATAATACCGTCTTTATATTCAAGAAGGAGTTCCATATCCATACGGGGCCTCTTGTAGAACCCTTCTATGTAAGCAAGGGAGGATAACTTCATCAGGTTTTTGTAACCCTTCTCGTTTTTGGCCCATAGTGTGATATGGTAATTCTCACTCTTCTTTTTTCTTCCTGCGAGAGAGAAGTATCCCTCCATTCCAATAATTGGTTTTATGTTTTTACTAACCGCATTTTGGTGAAATTCGAATGCTCCAAACATATTACCATGATCCGTTAAAGCCACTGCATCCATATCCAGTTCCTTAACTTGTGAGATTAATTCATCTATTTTGATAGCTCCATCCAGAATGGAATAATGACTGTGAACATGTAAATGGGTGAAACTCATAGTTTCTTGACCTTAACTCTACTTATGCGTTGTTTGGAGGCTTTTAATATAGTGACAAGAGCTCCTCTGATTTTAAGCTCTTCACCTTCCAGAGGGACTCGGCCCAGATGATCAATCAAAAGTCCTCCAATGGTACGAATATCTGGAGCATCGTATTTAATACCTATGATTTCTTCCAGGTTGTCAAGTTCGAAAATACCTGGTATTACAATGGTTCCGTCATCTAATTTCCTGTATGTTGTTTTGTCTTTGTCAAGTTCATCCTGGAGCTCCCCGACTATTTCCTCTATAAGATCTTCTGTGGTAAGCAGGCCTGCTACACCACCGTATTCATCCATTACAATTGCAATTGAGATATGTTTCTCCTGGAATTCTCTTAACGTGGCAAGGACATTCTTCGTATACGGTATGAAATAGGGAAGTCTCATAATATCTCCTGCGTAAAGATTCATCGTTCTTCCCCATAAGCTAATAATTTCTGTGATGTATATCATACCAACTATATTATCAACAGAACCTTCATACACAGGTATCTTTGTGTGCCGCTTTTCTCTAAAATGTTTAATGAGGTCGTCAATCCTTGCATTGATAGAAATACACTCCATATCCGTGCGAGGAACCATAACGTCCTCTGCTACAGTTCTATCAAGTTCAAATATAGCTGTAAGAAGTTCTTCCTCATCTTCAGTTATTAGACCTTTGTCTTCAACTTCTGCAATTAATTCTTTGAGTTTCTTTTCTGTTTTAATTTGAGATTTTCTGAACCACCTTAACATTAAACTTCCTTTCCTTTGGAATTATAATGCCTCCCGAGGCTATAATCTTGAAGCCTTCCTGTACAGATATATCCGTTTCAATAATGTCTGATACAGCGTATAACAGATAGTAACCAGAGGTAGGATTAGGACTTGTTGGCAGGAATAAATTATAGAATTCCTTACCATCTAATATCCATTTATCTTTATTGGTAAGGAATGCAAGTGTATATGAATTTTCCCATGGATATTTTATAATTACTACTTTACTGAAAGCAGAGCGGTCCAGGAAGATTGTATTTACCAGTTGCCGAACTGCATTGTATAAAACCTTTACAAAGGGTAGTCTTGTCATAAGATTATCCACTTGCCTGACAAACCATCTTCCCAAGAATCCTGAGGTGATTAGACCTATTAAATATATCCCAATTATAATAGCCACAAAACCTAAGATGTTAGTCATTGGTTTTGAGATATTGGTAAATACGGTTATTTTGGTAAGGTAATCCCCTAAAAAACTACCTATCAATTTAATCAAAAACCATATAACCCAAATAGTGAGTGCAAGGGGTAATATCGCTACTAATCCGGTTATAAAGTGCCTTCTTATACTTCGTTTAAGACTCATATGTATTTATAGAATAATATTACAGGATTTATATTATAAGTCAATAGAGTAGAAATTGCGGTTTTTAGGTCAATTATTTCGTAAGCGAGGTGAATGCTGCAACAGCAATCCCTATCTGATATAAGATAGTTGTGGCAGTTCCTACAATTTCCCAAAAGTCTCTACCAATCTCCACTTTTTCTGGTACTATGATTGTATCACCTGGCTTGATTTCACTAGGATTTTTCACAACTTTGCCTGATGCTCTTCTGACATAGATTGCTTTCTTATCGGCTGTTTTTTTTGGTC
>Ga0315541_1002067_pt1 | contig 17326 bp, 18 predicted proteins | sample SalMarSW160190MG_FD_203095 | JGI IMG/M metagenome (GOLD analysis project Ga0315541, IMG submission 203095) | Salt marsh sediment microbial communities from the Plum Island Ecosystem LTER, Massachusetts, United States - Salt Marsh Sediment SW1601-190 ...
GGTGGTATATTTACCCCTTTCTCACCAAGATTTCTTACCATTTCACCAAGAGAGGCGTTCTTACCACCGACTAAAGCTATGTCCTTTGCTCCAATCTCTTCAAACCATTTCACAAACTTCATGGTTCCTCCTCCAATTTATAATTGAAAAATATGGTCATGTTCGGCAATGCCATCTCAGCTAAATGTGCTTCCTTGCTTTCTCTGGCAAAAAATTAAAAAACGGTACTTTATTATATCATGCCCCAGCAAGACTAAAAGAAGAGCCATTTTTGTTTTTCCTGGTTGGTTCCACTATGGTCAGTCTATCCTCCTGTCATCTGTTGCAGCGCCATTTTAATCTTCTCTTCTAAGCTTAGCTCCTCAGAATCTGGAAGCTTAGAGATAGCTTTGGTGGCTTCCGTTAAAGAGTAGCCCAAGCCAGTTAAGGCAGCTATGACATCGGCACTCTCCGGGGCCAAGGGCAGGGCTACCTCCTTCCATTCTTTTTCCAGCTTGCCTCTGAGTTCAACGACAAGGCGGCTGGCCATCTTTTTACCGATGCCAGGCGCCTGGCTGATGAGGTCGCTATCGCCGCTGGTTATAGCCATGACAAGTTGTTCAGGATTCAAAGCAGAGAGTAGGGCTAAAGCCACCTTAGAGCCCACTCCTGAGACGGAAATAAGGTTTTTGAACAAAGCTAATTCCTCGCTTGAGGCAAAACCGTAAAGAGAAATATTATCCTCTCTCACGTGGAGATGGGTATAGAGGGAGACTTTGCCTTTAACAGCTCCTAATTGGCTTAAAGTTGAGCCGGAGACATATACCCGAAAACCTATTCCGCCGACATTAATGATAAGGGAGTCGTTACCACGAGATTCCAGTATTCCTTCTAATGTAGCTATCATTTCGGCGTATGTTCAGTGAGCCATTGATTAAGGCGCCTCTGCTGAATGTGGCACATGGCTACAGCCAGGGCATCCGCAGCATCGCTGGGCTGAGGTAGCTCAGAGAGCCTGAGCTGGACTCTTACCATTTCTTGAACCTGCTGTTTATCGCTTTGCCCATAGCTGGTTATTTGCTGCTTTACCTTGGCTGGTGAGTAATAGTAGACGGGCAATCCCTGATTGACTGCTGCCAGGATCGCTATAGCTTGTGCTCTGCCAATAGCGAACGCTGATTTCACGTTGTGGCCGATAAAGGGTTCTTCAATGGCTACTTCGCTTGGTTTATGCTTGGCGATAATTTTGCTTAATTCATTGTAGAGAGAGCGCAATCTTTCCTCCATAGAAAGCCGGGATGGGAGAGCGATTACTCCGCAATCTACCATATGCATTTCCTCTTCGCCATCTACTACACCGTAGCCTAAATTTATAGTGCCAGGGTCAACGCCTAGAATGCACATCTTAGGTTCAACTGCGCAGCTTTTCTAAAGTAGCCTCAGAAAAATCGATATTGGAAAAAACATGCTGTACATCGTCTAATCCTTCCAGCTCATCGAGGAAATTCAGGGCCTGAACTGCCTTATTTTCCTCCAGCAACACTGTAGTTTGAGGCGTTAGCGAGAGCTCCGCCGAAATCACATGTTCTTTCTCTTCAATAACCTTTCTTACTTTTTCTAAATCCTGTGGTTGCGTGTAAATTTCCACATAACCGTTCTCGGTCTTCACATCTTCAGCCCCGGCATCGATAGCTCGTAGCGCTATTTCTTCGGCATCTGAGGCATTGCTTTCTACGGTAATCACTCCTCTACTCTCAAAGAGCCAGGAGACACAACCACTCTCACCAAGATTACTACCGTGGCGGGTGAAGAGACGGCGCACATCCTGAATGGTGCGATTACGGTTATCGGTCAAGGCTTCCACCAAAACTGCTATCCCGCTTGGCCCATAGCCTTCGAGCTTCATCTCAATTAAGACAGCTTCCCCAGCTTCACCACTACCCCGCTTTATGGCTCTCTCGATATTCTCCAAAGGCATGTTATTATCACGGGCTTTCTGTACTGCTAAACGTAACTGGAAATTACTTTCTAAATTAGCTCCACCTTGTCGCACTGCAACTATGATTTCTCGAGCAAGCTTGGTAAATAACTGCCCGCGCTTGGCATCAGCTACTCCCTTCTGCCGCTTAATCTGTGACCACTTAGAATGTCCTGACATTGCTATCCTTTATATCATTTTATCACTGCAACTCCTAAAAGGGAAAGCAGATATATAAGTTTGAGAGAGCTGTGTGGTTACGTTATTATGTATGATAGAATATTCGCGGGGAATACAGCCGAAGCAAGCTTTCGTCCACACCTTATGTTATGAAATCACCTGATAGCGTATTCAATGTATTGGCAGAAGAAGGATTAACTACCCTGGAAGTCTCCTATAACGGGTAAAAAGACAAATTCATATTGATTTTTATCATATATTATTCGAGAGGGATTCACCAGGGCTATTACTGGAGGCATAATAACTGAGGACATGATGTGCAAACTCAAGTTTGATATCATAATGGGGCTGGCTAATAACCAGATCAGAGCCACCGGTCAGGAGGGGGAGATAGAAATAGCCAGGCAGTTGGCGAGGGCAGGTATTCTCTTTGTCGTCGAGTGGGCGTATAATGTTGCCGGGGTTCTCGTCGGTTGGGCAGAGTATATATTCGGGGAAGAAGCGTCTTTTGCTAAAATAAAGCCCCGGATAGAGCTAATCTGCAGGGATAACCTGAGAAAACTGCTTGATGAAGCAAAGAAAGTGGATAAAACACCGACAGAGCTGATATATGACAAAGTTGAAGATGCCATCTATTCAGGAATTTCGTTTAGTAAATTGTTGTATTGAGGAGGTGTAGATGTAGTTAATGATTGTAAGTTGAATAGTTATAAATACTGAAAGGAGGTCTTGGATTGAATGAAAAATAAGAGAATCTTAAAGCTAGTTGGGAGTATTTGTATGGTGGTTGTACTAACTCTAACGTTAGTACTTATAAGTGGCTGCGCAGAGGAACCTGAAGATGTATATACGATTGGCATATTTCAGATAGTTAGCCACCCTGCTCTGGATAGTGCGCGTGAAGGCTTCAAGGATGCCTTTAAGGCTGGCCTGGAAGATGTTGGTCTCAATGAAACCAAAGTCGTGTTTACCGAAAGGAACGCTGGTGGTAGTATAGATGTGTGCTACACGATCGCCGATTACTTTGTTGGCCAGGGTGTGGACCTGATATGTGCTATAGCCACGCCGTGCGTTATCGCAGCGGCGACCGCCGTTGAGGGGACAGACATACCGGTGGTTTTTAACTCGGTTACCGAGCCGGTAGATGCAGGGGTAGTTGACAACTGGACTGTGCCGGGCGGCCAGGTGACCGGGGTCAGCGATATAGCTCCGGTTGAGCCTCAGCTACAACTGATTATAGATATTCTCACGGACGTGGCCAATAACCTCACACTTAATAAACTGGGCATAATGTACAGTCCTGGCGAACCGAACTCAGTGTACCAGGTGGACGTACAGCTTCCCCAGGCACTCGACGACCTTGGTCTGACGGGCAACGTCACGGTGGTTAAGGCTACGGTAAGCACTGGGGCGGATATTCCCGCTGCAGCACAGACACTTGTGGGCGCTGCGGTGGATGCTATATGGGTTCCAACTGACAATACCGTCGTGGCTGGCATTGAGGCCTTGGTAGGGCCTTGCGAGGACAATGACGTACCTCTTTTTGCCGCCGACACTTCTACCGTTGAGAGAGGAGTAATTGGGTGCTGGGGCATGGACTACTACCTTGTCGGCTATGCGAGTGGTGAGATGGCAGCGGAGATACTGCTGAATGGTGCAGACCCGGCTACAATGCCGGTTCGAACGTTACCAGCGGATCTCCTTTACCTGTACCCGCAGGCAGCCGAAAGGATGGGGGTAACCGTTCCTGAGTGGCTGATAGACATGGCATACGAAGTGGTCGAAGACTAATAAGAAAAACCCAGGTTCTCACCTCGCCATCCGGTTGCTGCGCTAGCAGTGATGGTCAGCAGCCGGATGGCGATATCGAGGTAACCGAGATGGTACAGTCCGGAGGTTTGTGACTGTTGGACCCTGCCGCCGTTGGGCGTTTGCTGAGCTTTTCCCTGTATGAGGGGCTGGTATATGGATTTCTAGCTTTAGGTGTGTACCTTACCTTCCGTGTGCTTGCTTTTCCCGACCTTACCGTGGACGGCAGCTTTGTTCTGGGGGCAGCCGTTGCCGCCGTGCTCATTGTAGACGGTGTGAATCCATTCCTGGCAACGCTGGCCGCCCTCGGGGCTGGTGTATGTGCTGGCCTGGCAACATCGTTGCTCAACACCAAGTTGAGGATACCAGCCCTGCTGGCTGGCATTCTTGTGATGGTCGGCCTCTACTCCATAAATCTACGGATTATGGGGCGACCCAATCTTCCCCTTCTTCGCGAGGTAACCATCTTTTCTCTAGCCTCTCAATTGCCGGGACTGGAAACTCGTCTTGTATATCAGCTCGTGGTTGCCGTAGTGCTGGCGGTTATTGTTTTCTTCATCTTAAACTGGTTTTTGCGCACTGAGATTGGGCTGGCGTTGCGAGCCACGGGTGACAATGAGCAGATGGTGCGTGGGGCCGGAGTAGACACTGACAAGACTACCATACTCGGGGTGTCCATCGCTAACGGACTTATTGCCCTTTCTGGCGGAGTAGTAGCTCAAGCACAAGGCTTTGTTGATGTCAACATGGGGATAGGAATGATTATAATGGGCTTAGCCGCAGTGATAATCGGCGAGGCACTATTTCGGCCCAAGGGGGTGGCCAGGCTCCTGCTGGCAGCGCTGGGTGGGGCTTTTGTGTACCGCCTGGTCCTGAGTCTTGCCCTCAGGGCGGGTATGGCTCCGGGTGACTTGAAGCTTGTTACGGCGGCAATAGTGATCATAGCTCTAGCGGTTCCGTACCTGCAGAAGAGGATACGGCGGGAGTGGCTGCCACCGGCGCCACGGTGGTAAAATGATAATTGTGATGAGTGAAAATAAGAGTTTGCTCAAGCTCAGGAGAATAAGCAAGGTATTCTCTAAAGGCACTGTAGACGAGGTTAGAGCACTGGATAAAATCGACCTGAATGTTAACAGCGGGGACTACATTGCCGTCATTGGTAGCAACGGGGCTGGAAAAACTACCCTGCTGAATATCATTGCCGGGGTATACCCGCCGGAAAGGGGCGAGATTACTCTTAATGGACGGAATATTACCAGGCTGTGTGAATACAGATGCGCCAACTTTGTCGGTCGGGTTTATCAGGACCCTCACGTAGGCACCGCCACCAAGATGACCATAGAAGAGAACATGGCCATGGCCTTGTTACGGGGACAGCCCAGAGGATTACGAGTCGCCGCTAATAAACAGCGTAGAGAGTTGTTCCGTGCCGCCCTGACTCCGCTGGGACTGGGGCTGGAGAATAGACTCAATACTCTGGTAGGTACGCTTTCAGGAGGTCAAAGACAGGCTCTGGCACTGGTAATGGCTACCTTGAGTAAACCAGCAATATTACTACTTGACGAGCATATAGCCACGCTGGACCCCAGGACAGCCCAGATAGTGCTCGATTTAACCGATATGATCGTAACACGGGAAAAGATGACCACTATCATGGTTACCCACAATATGGAACTGGCTCTTCGCCATGGTAATCGACTGATTATGATGCATAAAGGTAGGATAGTGGTTGATATGAACCAGGCGCAGAAGGCCGATCTCACCGTCCATGACCTCGTCGTGGCTTTCGAACGGGCCAGCGGAGAAGAATTCGTTGATGATAGCGTTCTGCTTCACCCTGGCAACGTCGTCGGTATTTCAGATTTATAATCAGGCGAACCAAGGCATTCTATCTATATCTCCATGAGTAAATTTGGCTATAAACTGGTGACAGGCGATGTCGAATTGCAGGAGGCCTTCGAGGTGAGGAGGCAGGTGTTTGTCCGGGAGCAGGGCATCTCAGAGAACCTGGTGTTTGATGGGCACGACAGGGAAGCGCTGCATATGGTGGTCAAAGATGGAGAGAGAGTTATCGGTAGCGCCAGAGTTCAATTTTTGGCCGACAACCAGGCCAAGCTAGAGAGAATGGCTGTCTTAAAACGTTACCGCCGTAAAGGCATCGGAAAGGAAATGCTCCTGTTTTTGGATACAATATGGAAGGATAAACAGGTGCAGCAAGTGATTATCCACGCCCAACTTGAAGTCGTTCCCTTCTATAAGTTATGCGGCTTTGACGAATTTGGCTCGCCTTTTCGGGAAGCCAGCATCAAACACATAGAGATGCGCAAAATAACTTGACAGCATCAGCACCATCGTGCTAAGTCTATGATAGCGGGTAAGTCCTGTGTTAAGTGTGTCACTGGAAGGTGTCATAAACTAGCTGTAAGCTAGTCGCTCGCAGGGACCGCTTTTTCATTTCCCAAAACCTCGTATCAAGCTTTACCACACGCAGTTACACTTAATCTTTCTATAATCCATCCCTAGCTTTGCCCACATTGCTTTAATTGCTTTTAAAGCACTCTATAATAACTGGCGAAATTCTTCACGGCTCATCTCTGCATCTCGTAGGATCTTAGACAAAATACCAGAGCCTAAATCCTCACCTTTGTGCACTGGCACTACGGTAGCTCTCCCATCAGCATGCCTCATATAAATATGGCTACCTCGCTGACGGACTATTTCAAAATCTGCCTTTTGTAGAGTACGAACTACTTCGCTGCCAGTTAGGTGAGGTAATCAGCTCATAGAGCTACCTTTTGGACACCTATAAGTTGTAGTTGTTCAGGAGCCAGATCGCCTTCTACTTCCAGGCACAATTGGATAGCTTCTTTTATGCGCTCCATAAGTTCATCCAGAGAGCGTGCCTGAGTATGACACCCCCTAAGGGAAGGTACAGTGCCCACAAAGAGGCCCTCCTCGTCGCGCTCGATGATAACAGCAAACTCTTCTCTCATAATATCTCTCTTTTAACTACTACTTTTAGTATAGCACATGTCTATTACAATGCCTTTACCATACGCAGTTACATTTAATCTTTCTGTAATCCATCCCTAGCTTCGCCCACATTGCCAGGGTTTCCTTGCAAAGGGCAACATTACCTATGTTTAAAATTTTAGGAGCCGCATTATGTTGACATTCCTCAGTTCTGCCCTATAATGTATACTAAAGATAAATATTGACCAACAAAGAGCAGAGATGAAAAGTAACGATTTTATGACTGTGAAGGAGTGTGCGGAGCTTTTAAAAATAAGCACTACTACCATCTACAGGTTAGTTCGTACGGGAAACCTCCCTGGTGTAAAAATAGGAAATCAGTGGCGTTTCAGTAGAGGGCTGATAAGGAAACACGTAGAGGGTAATATCAAGGAAGGATAGTATGTTGCGAAACGAACAGCTTCTGCATTTGCTAGTTACTCCTTATCAAAACAGGAAGCTTCCTGTTTATAGATGGTATAATTTCAACCATAGTTTTTCCAGAGGCTTGGTATTAGACCTCATCGACGAATTTAATTTTTCTAAAGAAGCCAGAATCTTGGACCCATTTTGTGGAACCGGAACCACCCTGCTTGCGGCGAAGGAGAGGGGCATCTCTTCCTTAGGGCTAGATATTTTGCCGCTGTCAGTATTTGTTTCAAACGCTAAATTACAAAGATACGCCGATCCTTTCTTACGAGAAGAGATGGAAGATTTATTATCACTATTAGAAGAAAATAACAACGCTCAGCTTAAATCTAGAGGTGAAGATATCCTAACAAGAGTATTCCATCCCGCTATATTGCATCAGATATTCGCTGTATCTGACTGGATAGGAAAACAAAAGTATCAGCAATCGCGATATTTCTTCCTTACTGCCTTACTAGCTACTTTAGAGCATGTCGCCCATGCTCGGAAAGACGGAGGGTTTCTTCGATTTTTGCCGAATAAAAGGATACCAGATTTCAAGGAAACATTAGCGCACAAAATAAACGAAATGTTTGAAGACTTAGCCTTCATCAACAATCTACCCCCCACAGATTCTAAAGCTCTTTTAGGAGATGCCAGAAAGATGCCGTTTCCAGATAAAACTTTCACCGGAGTAATAACCTCTCCCCCTTATCCTAACAGACACGACTATACTAGGGTGTATGCCTTAGAGTTAATGATAGGTTTTTTAAATTCAGAAAGCGCCTTAAAAGCTCTAAGATATAGAACATTATGCTCCCATGTCGAGGCAAGAAAAGTTTTTTATGCTCCGGGTTATAAAAAGAGTGGCAAGCTAAGGAAGGTGTTGGAGCAACTACAACACAAGCAATTACCAAATACACAAGTCATCAAGATGTTAGATGGGTACTTCGAAGATATGTATTTGGTGATTAACGAAGTAAGGCGAGTCCTAAAATCGGGAGGTTTTGCAGCTTTTGTAGTGGGAGATGTGCACTACGGAGGAGTACTGATACCTGTCGAGGAAATCATTGCTGAAATAGGAGAAACGGTGGGGTTAAAGTTTACCAAAAGTATAACAGCTCGATTTAGAGGGAATAGTCCTCAGCAGATGGGTAAGTTCGGTAGAAGCCCAACGAAGGAGAGTATCCTAATATGGGAGAAAATATAAAGAAACGTCAAGCTTTGTGGATGAGATACGTCCACTTTGATAAAGTTAAGGACATTCTCTTACTGGTAGCGGAAAATAATGATGTCCTACGAGCAGGAGAACTAGAGCGTCTGGCTATTGAAAAAGGTATTTTAATTAAGGAAGATGGTTCTCCACTGACACACTCCCCGAGATATCATTACCGTAAAGTGATGGAACATCTAGGGCTTATATCGAAATTGAATTCAAAAGGGTGCTACTCTGTGGTACAAGAAAGTAGAGTAGGAAGTCTGTTACACCTTATTGAATTCGGAAAACCCTTATCTGAAGAGGCAAAGGAGATTGTGGCAGATATAGTCGTGAGCAACAATGATTGCAGGAAATATTTTTTTGATGCCTTTATGTCTGAGGATACCTACGACTTAGCAGGGCTGAGGAAAGGAGGGGATTGGATAATAGTAAGAACTATGGGGAAAGAGGGAACCATTTTGCAAAATCCACATACAAATAATATAGTGCACTTGAAGACAAAAGACCATTTTAACGCTATTTTTTGGGGAGTGAGATTATGGGCTTTAGAGTTAGCTATTACTGATGAAATCTTTATAAGTTATAAAGAAGGTAGAATTATTTACCCAACTATCAAAAATGTCAGAAGGTCAGAAATCATCAAACAAACTATGGAATTAGTCGCTCGGGAGCATTTTAATGGGGATTGGATAACAGTTCACATACCAGATTTAATTAAAAAGGTTGCATTAACCTTGAAAGTGCCTGTGAAAGAGGTTAAAGATGTTCTTTGGGATGTGGAAAGACAATTCCCCCAATCTGTGATTCTCGTGCCTTCTTCATCAAGCTTCATAGATATAAAGACTCCTTTCTCAAAGCAAGACCGTGTGCTCTTTAGGGCGTACTTGAAAGACGGGGTGGGTAGATACATTTCACATTTAAAAATACATGTAGATCTTTTCGACAAACTTAAGGAGGGCGCATATTATGGGTGAAAGAGAGTTTTTTGAAAAATGCAAATTGCAAAGAAATCCTTTCCCGCCAGCAGCTGCCGGTATCGACACAGAAGAAGGCCTTTATATTCCCAAGAGTTGGGAGGGGAAAATTAATGAATACTATGACTTTTTGAAATCTGGAGGAGGCCCTAAAGCGTTTCCCATAATAGGCTCCTATGGGACTGGCAAAACAGTTTTATTGAGGTACCTCAAAAAATATTTTGAAGGGGAGAGGATATTATCTTTCTACTTCGATAACCCTGGACTTCAATTTTATGACCTTGCCAATACTTTGATGAGAAATATAGGACGGCATGAATTCGCCAAAGCATTGTGGGAACTATGCAAACCTCACATGAGCAAAGCTGCTCAACTAAGCCTTTTCCCTATGAGCTTCTCAGACTGGCTGTATACCTTAAGACCCAAAGCTGAGAGGGAAGCTAGAGCTCGAGAGCTGAAAATTATCATAATAGAATATCTAAAGCTTACGCAGGATGAAGAAGTGGCTTATCGGATGGCTCTTACTGTGATAGAAACTGCCTCTAAACCATACTTTGAATACAGGGATTTTGTAGCAGGGGGAAAATCCTCGCTTGTTGCCGAAAGAGAAGAGGCCAAGTATTTTAAAGCGATTATAAAGACCATCCTAGCAATCTATGACGTTGAAGGGGTGGCATTCTTGATTGATGAATTCGAAGAGGTTGCTATTACTAAACGAATGCCCGCTCGAAAGGCTCACGAGTATCTTGCCACCTTAAGACGCTTTATAAATATATCTGAAACAGAGCCTCTATGGGTAATTCTTTCTATGACTCCTGAAGCTGCCGACACTACTAAGGCACAAGAGCCTGCTTTGTGGGAACGATTCACGAGAAGCGAGAGCCACCGCCTTGATTTAGAGCCACTGAAACAGGAAGAGGCAAAAAAGCTCTTGATCTGGTGGCTGGATAGGGCTCGCCCCAGCGAAGCCGATAAAAATCAACTGTTTCCCTTCACCGAGAACATTGAAACTTTGATTGATAGACAGTTATTGTATCCTAGAGCTTTAGTCAGAATAGGTTTCGCCACATTATCTACAGCTATGCTAAAAAATCTCCTCCCTCCTTTCAATCCAGAATTTGTGAAACAGGTGATAGAGGATATGTACCCTAGTGAAAAAGAAAGCGATGTATAAAAACGAAGAGGAAATCATTACTATTTTGCTGGATACAAATGCTTTAATGACCCTATCTCTTTTTATCGAATTTTGTGATATGGCAGGTGTAGATCCAGACGATTTCAGGTCTGCCGTAGATTTTGACCAAGCTGTCGGAAAAATAGCAAAGGAGAAGGATATAGAGGAGGAGTTTCTTCTGTCTAAAGAGGATAAAGGAGGTCCATTTCAGGGCTCCAAAGTATTCAAGTATTTAAGAGAGGAGAATCCTAAGGAGGTGTTGATATCCAAGATATGTGAAAACGAAGCTTTACATGTGTTACTTGAGAGGAGAGCCGACGAGATATTGACTAGAGCTGGTGTGCCATTCCGACTCAGGAAGAAAACCTTCTTCCGAGTGCAAACGGAGCTTGATTATCCAAACATCAGGAAACAGTGGGAGGACTTTATAAGCACTTTAGAAGGTTATGGAATAGAACTTAAATTTGCAGAGGAGGGCTATAGTCAAGATAAAGGAGTCTTTTGGCGGGATTTGTTTGCTTTGCAGCAGCGTCTGATGGAATATATTCTTATTGAAAGCCAGGATTTCCTTATCTACGCGACCGCAATATTAATCGGAGCAGATGAAATATATACCTCCGACAGAGAACTTAAGAGTATCGTGAACTCCATATATAATCCTTCCAATGATAAGTGGAAACAGACAAGGGAAGGGATAGAAAAAGAGCTTATTAATGCTATTCCAAGTAGAGCAGAGGAATCTAGGACCACGAGTAAACTTGTTCTACCGCAAGGAGTACCTTAGATATGACAAATTCAGCAAAGCTCCTGAGCATGGTCACTTCATGCATTTGTCATGACTACTCTACTGTAAGTATCCGCTTCACAATCTCGTTTATCTGCCCACGCTCCTCTTTCAGTTCGGCTTTTATTAGTCTGCGGGTGTGGCCGATGCTGCGGGATTTTGCGTGTTGTGGGAGCAGTTGCTCTACCTTTTGAGCGCATTGCTCGCCGAGTTGGGACAGCGCTTGGTGATCTTCATCCGATGAATTATATTGAGGAATGGGAATTTCCAGAACCTTTTTGTGAATATGTCTGGGCCCCCATAGTCCCCGGCTCTGCATGGGCTTCAAGGCTTCATCTATGGTGGAGGAATTGAGAACTGCGGCTAAATAATAAGCCTCTTCTTTGTTAGCAGTTTCATAATGGTATTCTGTAGATTCTGCTACAAACCCCTGTATTTCAATGCTCTGTCCTTCTACCTCAAACCTGATGGGCTTATCCTCCATCACGCAGCTACAGAGATAGGTAGCAGAGGTAGGATAGAGGACTTTATATTTTGCCAAGCGATTTTGCCCCGTAATCCCTCTGTAGCGGTCAAGCCTTTGGTAAACATCCATCTTCTCCGCTTTTTCTCCTCGTCGCTCCTCCCACTCGGACTGAGCTCTTTCCAGCCAGCCCGCCAGATTAAGGAAGCCTTGTTTGCGAGCTTCATCAGCGCTGAGAACTTTGAAATGCTTGCCTGAAGGCAGCAGGGGCAAAACCACCAGCCTGAAATCCAGTCGGCCAAAGGGAACAATGTCCGTCGATAACAAGGTAGCATAAAGGAAATCCCTCTCGATGTTCCCCTCCAGCTTTAAGCCCTTATAGGCTGCTTTAGCCTCTTTCTGGGCCCTTTCTGTGGTGGAAATATAAGGCAGCGAGGGGTCGAAACCGAAAACAGGATGTGACTTTACATCTACAAACCAGAGAGAGCGAGGAACAATAGTTGCACCTTGCTTGAAATAAGGTTGGTAAAAACTTCTTGCACCTACTGTGGGCTTTCTCTTGGAGGTTGTGAAAAAGCTCCGCTTTCCCACCAGGGTGACAAAGAGTTCCTCTGGGGTAATGGTGAGTGCCTGCTCTGCCTCATCCAATGTGGAGTTTTTACGCTTCAGCTTGCCAGAAAATACCTGGCATCTCAGAGGATGCTCAGTCGCAATCCCTCTTTTGCCGAAGAAGACGCAAGCGGGAACATTGAACAACGGTTCTACCTCTTCCAAATCCCAGACCTCTTCAAAACCAAGGTCGAGTGAGAAATAGGAGCGGCGGAAATTATAGTGTTGGTCGGAAGAGAATACACTTCTGGGTAGAATGAAACTAATAGTTCCCCCCTCTTTGAGGTAAAGTTCAGCAGCTCTAAGGAAGAAAAGTGTTGCCAGTTCCATGTGCGTTATTAGTTCTGCTTTGCCAGAGAGAAGCCTGTATTCCTCCACGATTTGCCGCTTGAGAAACCTCTGGTATTCCCCCTTTTCCACATAACGGTAGGAGAGCCAGGGAGGATTGCCGAGAACTATATCGAAATTTCCTTTAAGAAACAGGGGTTTATATAGATTCTTGAGAATGAAGGCCCAGATGGTGTCTCGCCTCTCTTCTATGAGCTCTTTCATTGCCGCAGCTAGACTATAAAGGGCGAGGGAAAGAGTCTCATCGGCAGCTATTTTGGAAGACACTCTTTCCAAAAAATTGAGGAATGTTTTCTCATCTCCTCCTTCCTTGCCAGCGAAATTTCGAGCAAATTCCTTAGATACCTCGATAGCTTCGTCGTAAAGCTGAGGGTCATGGATAAGGATTTCGGGGATTATGATTCGCTTGCCATCAATTTCCAACTTGAAGCCAGCCAGCGGTGCACCCATCTCCATCTGTCCCTCCATCTGGGGAAGCCTGATGGAATCGGCAAGATAAATGGGGAGCGCTACGGGCTTTCTTCTCTTTTTGAAGAGATCGCCTAGAGCAAGCAGGTAATTGGTCTTAGTGATGATTACCGCCAGGGGATGAATATCTATTCCTACCACATTCTCCAGAATGTGCTCTAAGGTTTCCCTGGAATTTCCCAGAGCGTCCCGCTTGTACTTTATGGTCATATAAAGGAAGCTACCCGAGCCACAGGCAGGGTCGAGAACGGAGTATTGGGGATTTTCATCCAGCACCTTCTGCACCATGCGATGTGCAAGCCAATCTGGGGTGTAATATTCTCCTAAGTCATGGCGTGCTTCAGGATCAACAAGTTGTTGGTAGAGTGCCTTGAGAACGTCCTCGGAGAGCTCCTTCAAGTTATATCTCAAAAGCAGGCTCAGAAGCTTTTTGGAAATATCAAGTCCGATAGCTTCTGCAGCTTCTCTGGCGATCCAGGAGAAGAAATCCTCCTCGAGGAAGTTGGCGATGCGCTGTCCTCGAAAGAACTCTCCGTTCAAAATGCTGGATATTTCCTCGCTTGAGGGAATTAGACTTTTCTCAGTGAGTCGTGCCCAAGCAATCAACTTGGCTAGCGTTGCCAGATAGGTGTGCCTGAGGAAAAGGTCTTTGCTTCCAATGATGCTTCCGTAGGTAACGCGAAGGTATCTCTCCCAGTTTTCATAGATGACCTGGAAATCACTTCTGTTTTCCACCTGTTTTAGGCTTTCCTTCAGCAATCGGAAGGAAAAGAGGAAGGCGGGGCTACGCATGCCAAAGTCTCGTTCAAATTCCTCAGTTCGCGGCGAAAGGATTCTTTCTCTAAAGAGGTATCTGTCAAGCCAGAAATATGCTTGGTAAGGTTCTGGAGTTGGTAGCCTGAGCTCATCAACCTTCTCCAGCAGGATGTCTTCCTGTAGCAAGGACTCAGTCAAAGGCTTTTCGGTTCTGGGTGAGAAGACTTGGAAGTTTATCCCATCCGCTGCCAGGCAGAGATAGTTTACTTTCCTTTCCTCTTCCTCAGACCAGAGACAGGCGACATATCTTTTAAGCTGCTCTTTAGCTTCTGGGAGCGTCTTCCCTAAGTCTCTCTCAAATTCAATCACCAGATTTCCATAGAGGTTATCCACCTTTCCTTTTAGCACAATGTCTTTTCCCTTGCTCTTCACATATTTTTCGACACCGCTGAGATAGTCCTCAACGAAGTTTGTATTCACTTCGCCGAATATATCTTTCAGGAGTAGGAGAAATCTCTGGCATCTGGCTGACTCCGAGCCCAAGTGAGAAAGCTCTTCAACATACTTCTGGATACTCGCCGACTTTTGGATGTCAAAGAGGTCAACAAAACGTGATGGTTTTTCAGGAAGTTTAGGCGGTTTTTTCGTGCTCATTTAAATTCTCCATGAATAACCCGCCGTGCAATTTCGAAGGCAGCCGCGATGCGAATAATTTTAGCATCACCCAGTCCCTTTATATCCAAGAGCTTTTCCAGGGGTTGATTCGCCATGCCCTTAAACCCGCCGAACCTTTGCAAAATCTCTTCAGCAATCTTCTCCGCTGGCTTGCCCGGGATGCCAGGGGCGATGAGGATGGAGAGGAGTTCGGCATCGGTCAATGTTTCCGCACCCAGTTCTCTGAGCTTGCCGCCGGGGTGCTGCCATATTGGGGATTTCCTGTTCATCTTTAGTCTTCTCTCCTCCAGGATCACTTTGCTATGCTTAGCAACTCCTTTCCGTAAGGCTCTTTTATTATACCTTTTTCGGTGATTATGGCAGTTATATAACTATGGGGAGTGACGTCGAAGGCAGGATTGGCTGCTCCTACGCCTTCGGGAGCAATGGGTACTCCTTGAATATGAGTTACCTCCTCAGGGCTTCGCTCTTCAATTGGGATTTTGTCTCCCGAGCTTAAGGAAAGGTCAACAGTGCTCGTGGGAGCAGCGACATAAAAGGGGATTTCGCTTTCTTTAGCCAGTACTGCCAGAGTATAGGTGCCGATTTTATTAGCGACATCGCCATTGGCGGCAATCCTGTCGGCGCCAACAATGACACAGTCTATCTTCTTTTGCTGCATAAAATAGCCAGCCATGGAATCGGTAATCAAAGTTACCGGTATGCCCTCTTGCCTTAGTTCCCAGGTAGTGAGCCGGGCTCCCTGGAGAAGGGGACGGGTTTCCGTGGCAAAGACGCTCACCTTCCTTCCTTGTTCTTTAGCGGCTTTGATTACACCCAGGGCAGTGCCATAGCCGGCGGTGGCTAAAGGACCGGCGTTACAGTGAGTAAGCAGGGTGAAACCATCTTTGATGAGTTCTGCTCCTAGCTGGCTGAGCTGCTTGGTTGCGGTTACTTCTTCCTGGTGAATCCGCTTTGCTTCGTTGACAAGCGAATTTTTTATTTCAGTAACGCCATCTCCCCTGGCAGCTTTCTGCATCCTGTTGATAGCTTGAAAAAGGTTGACCGCGGTAGGCCTGGAGGCAGCAAAAGCTTGCATGACCTGACGCAACTGGACGAGAAATTCATCCTTGCTTGCTGTTTTGATACCTGATGCCCCCAAAGCTATGCCGTAGGCAGCAGCGACCCCGATAGCTGGTGCCCCGCGGACCCTCATTTCCTTAATAGCCAGAACTACATCGTGGTAATTATCCAGGTCGGCGAAGATTTGCTCCCGGGGAAGCTTGCTCTGGTCTAGTATCCTTAGCTTGCCGTCAAGCCATTCTATTGCTCTAGCTATCATCACCGTTAGTATAATCTAAAGGATGGAAACAAAGGAAGCTTTAAATTACGCTAGAAAGAAGACGAAGATAAAAAGATGCCACACAGGTGTAGTCATGTTAGATTTTCTGAGGTAGCTAAAATCGGAGAACATTAACAGGGCCAAAATTTGATAACCTGAAAGAATCATGGTATCCTTATCCAGTTTATCCATCTGGGGAGGCAAAGATGGCCAGGATTTATTTCATAGATGTTACCAACCGCGACGGCGTTCAAACCGCAAACCTCGGTCTGTCCAAGCTGGAAAAGACCATGATAAACATGTACCTCAACGAAATGGGTGTCTTCCAGTCCGAATTTGGTTTTCCTACGACGAGACACGAATCGTTTTACCTTCAGGCGAACCTGGAGTTAGCTGATATGGGAGTCCTGCAACCCATCCGGTTGGGAGGGTGGATAAGGGCAGTTGTTGCTGATGTGGAAAAAGCCTTCAAGCTTGTCCCGAATATTAAGCACCTTAATGTCTCTATTTCCACATCGGACCAAATGCTTCGAGGCAAATTTCAGGGTACAAAGAGCCGAGAAGATATCATAAGCATGATGGTCGATGCTTTAGAAGCGGCTCGCGCCCATGGAGCTGAAAGCATAGGTATAAATGCCGAGGATGCCTCCAGAACAAAAATAGATTTTTTAGTTAGATTCGGCTTGGCAGCCAAGGAACACGGGGCTGACCGACTCAGGTATTGTGATACACTGGGCTATGACAACGCATTTACCATTTACGAGAGCGCCAAAACTCTGGCGGAGGATGTCGGAATACCTATCGAACTCCACTGCCATGGCGACTTAGGAATGGCTGTGGCTAATTCCCTTGCCGGGGCTAAAGGGGCTATAGATGGTGGACAGGATGCTTACATCAACACCACCGTCAATGGAATTGGAGAAAGAGCCGGCAATGCTGACCTTGTAGCAACGGCTCTAGCTGTCACTAAATCTAAGGGATTCGTTAAAAAATATCAACTGGGAAAACCCATAGACCTGACAAAGGCCTGGAAAGTAAGCAGATTCGCCAGCTATGCTTTTGATGTCCCCATTCCTATAAACCAGCCTGGCGTTGGAGCCAATGCCTTTGCTCACAGCTCTGGTATTCACGCTGACGGAGTATTGAAAGACCCCGAGAACTACGAGCTA
>Ga0315541_1002073_pt1 | contig 17298 bp, 11 predicted proteins | sample SalMarSW160190MG_FD_203095 | JGI IMG/M metagenome (GOLD analysis project Ga0315541, IMG submission 203095) | Salt marsh sediment microbial communities from the Plum Island Ecosystem LTER, Massachusetts, United States - Salt Marsh Sediment SW1601-190 ...
AAGGGCGTATTATATTAATGTTCACATTAAAATCCAAACAAGGGAGAAAAAATGAGAAAAGGAAGCATCGCGTTGTTGCTTTTGCTTATCGCTGGAGCCTTAGTAGCCCAGAATGTGAGCATTCTTCTAATTAGCGCACCGCACGAACACTTTTTTGTAGAAGATATGTGGCTCTGCCGGATAACCAATGCCACGGATAGCACGATAGAAGTTAAGCTCTACGGGACTGTCGAACACGACGGTGAATTGATAGGGCGCGGAACCAGCAACCTAATCTCTATTCCACACGGCAGCAAACGTATTACCTCTGCTGATATCACCGATGTTACTGATGATTGGTGGGCCCCTGAATATGAAGACATAGCAGAACGCAGAGGCGCTTTGCCGGCCGGTAGATATCTTGTTTGCGTGGAGGTTCAGGATGCCAGGACAGGCGACAGATTGGCGCACAACTGCCGCACGCAAGAAGGTGCCAGACCGTCTCCACCAAGTTTGATAGCCCCGGATGATGGTTCAGAGATAACCACACCGACGCCCACCTTTGTATGGACGCCGCCTGCACCAAGACCCGATGATGTAACCTACAAACTGACTATCGTAGAGGTTCCAGGGCATATGACTCCCGAGGAGGCGATTGACGCTGCAGAACCGTGGTTTGAAAAGGAAGATATTAGAAGGACCTCATATCCATACCCGATGAGAGCACGCACCTTCGAAGAAAGTGATAATTTTGTCTGGAAGATAGCTGCGATTAGTGGGGGACGCGAAATAGGTAACAGTGAGATATGGACTTTTTCCCTAAAGGATCGTGCATGCCAATGCGGAGAATGGACTTATCTAAATGTAGCATGGGATGGACATACAGAATCTATACCGCCATGTGATGGAACAGAAGGAACTGTCTTCGTGCCACCTGGAACATATGTTACAGTTAGTGGTGTATATGTTTGTGACCCACCAAATGATCCATCATGTCCCGTTACTTATACGTGGGAATCGGTAAACCTTTCCTCACATGCTATTCTTGCGAGTTCTGGCGGTCCGGTAGCAGTATGTGATTTCAGTTTCGTTGTTACTTCTTGTTGTACCGTAATTTTAGGTTCATATTGTGGTGGAGAAAATTGTGACCTATGCCATTTCAAGGTCTGTCCAGAGGAAGGGGATACCTGCCAATGCGGAGATTGGGAAGATGTAGTTGTATCGTGGACGAATACATCAGGGTCCTCAGAATCCTGGACTGGAAATTGTGGAGAGACTTTAGCCGAACCACCTATAATAGATATTGGAACTTCTATCGAAGTAAACTCCAGCGTGAGCTGCATCCCATCTCCTCCTTGTGAACCAAGCGACACATCCTGGACAATTATAACGTATGTGGGAAGCTGTTCACCCTCGTCTGGAGGAACCCTTCCAATTTCCTTCACTCCTACAACAATCGGAGACAATAGCTTTACGATTGTGCTAAATATAAATTGCGACGGAACTTCATGTGCCTGCACTACTAATATGAGAGTCAGGGTTGTTGATACCATTCCTGCTGATACTTGCGAATGCGGAGAATGGACTTATCTAAATGTATCATGGGATGGACATACAGAATCTATACCGCCATGTGATGGAACAGAAGGAACTGTCTTCGTACCTCTTGGAACATATGTTACAGTTAGTGGTGTATATGTTTGTGACCCACCAAATGATCCATCATGTCCCGTTACTTATACGTGGGAATCGGTAAACCTTTCCTCAAATGCTATTCTTGCGAGTTCTGGCGGTCCGGTAGCAGTATGTGATTTCGGTTTCGTTGTTGATACTTGTTGTACCGTATTTGTGGCTTCATACTGTGGTGGAGAAAATTGTGAGCAATGCCATTTCAAGGTCTGTCCAGATACAACAGACACCTGCGGTGTTAACTGCTGTGAGGACTTTACCAGAGAAGTCGACAGTCTGAAGGTAACCGTATCCCCACCCCCCCGTCGTCCATATTATACATTAACCGGTTTGCTTACCGCCGGTCCGGCTCCGATTTGCAAGATAAAAGCGGAAATAGTTAATTTTTCCTATAGCGCTGTGCCTCCCCCCGCAACTAACTGCCTGTATTGTGTTTGGCCAAGCTCGGAATTTGGGAACTTCGGACCACCGGTATCAATCGGGGATCCAGTAATACTTACAACCACATTGACTTTGAACCCTTTGGCCCCACAATTCAATTATAGCAGGGAATTTATATGGGTAGGGACGACTCCCTCTATTATTTCCGGCACACCCTTCAGTGTTCGTTTGCTTCTGCCGGACGCCAGCCCTATTATTCCCCGTTGCCAGGATACGGTCTGGACGTGGATCAGGTTTTCGTTCACGGATACGTTCTGCGTAACCTGCGACACGGTTATTGGTTTTTGGTTCACGAGAGATCCTTTAAGCCCGATAACCTTGTTGTCATCTAATGAGAATTTCGATGAAAACCCGGATATTAGATACGGCATAAATCCAGAACAACCAACTCCAAATCGAGCGGAGGAAAATAGGAATTTTCCGAATGCTCTTGGCGGAGGAACCCTCGTTATGGCAATGGCTCTGGGAGTTCTAATGACGAGAAAGAAAGATATAGCAAGATACACCAGACTATTCATGTTAATGGCGCTATCATTCCTCTTGTTTCCTGCATTTTCGAGCGCTCAAACACAGGTTACTGTCACAATTACATCCGATAACGCTTACGTTTTTGGGTTTGGTGATCACGATGAAATTACCGATTATCACATAGGAGTTGCAAATTGTACATCTGGTGAAATTTATAACGCTAATATTGGGGTAGAGACTTATCCAAATATAACAGCAAACATAGGTGGATATATTTATATATTAGCCTGGAGCGATGAATCAGGATATCAAGGTGTAATTGCCGAGTTCACCGATGGAAATACTACGATCCTAACTTCTCCTGCTTTACCAAATCCAAACGTTCATTGGGAAGTATATGCTACTAATATCGATATTAATCCCCCGCCGAATTATTCAGTTCCATGTCTTTTCTGGGATGGATATAATTATACCGACATTGATGAACCCACACTTGCTGACGTAAACGATCAAATCTCTGATGCAAATTCAGGGACGGGACTCGCTAATACAAGTGTAGGATGGGTAACTACAACTCCCTCTGGTTATGTTGGAGTCTTGGCTTTCGGTCCCGACAATAGCTCTGCGGGATCTCCGGGATCTCCGGGATATCCCTTCCCGCCAGGAATTGTTAGTGACATCGCCTCTGACGCTCAATGGATGTGGTATAATCCCGATCCAGCGCAAATTACTAACCCATTTGTAACTGGTAACTACCCAAAATTTCCCTCCTCAATGTCAAGGGAATACTACATATTTCGCATCGGTCCGATAGATCCCTTTTTCGATGGCGGATGCGATAACTGCTGTGACAGCTTTGAGATTGATGTTGTATCCAATGTAGTTCACACTGCAGCCGGTTGGTGGGGGTATTATGTCAACTCGACCTTAACTACCAATCATAGTATTATAGAGGTCAAAGCCACTTTGGTGAATTTCTATATGAACAATAAGACCGGCTGCGAAAGATGCGTAGCTGAAGACGTCCGTTTAGGGAGCATTATACCTTTTGGCACTCCATCAGAAATAACCTGGCCTCCGGCGATAGCTCCAACAACACCACCATATTATAATACGAGTCCACGAGAACTCGTTTGGAACAATATAAGTAGCGGTTTATACCTGCCCTCGCTTCCTTTGAATAATGATCAAGTCGATATCCGATTAGTGTTTCCTGAACCTCTACCAAAGCCCGGTTGCAGTGATACGACATGGTTCTGTATTCGGTGGTCGTTCACGGACACGTCCTGCGTAACCTGCGATACTTTAGTATGTTACAAATTCACGCAAGAATGGGACGAACCTGAGCCACCACCTCCGGACACAATAAAGACGGAGAAAAGACGTGGTTCGTTGAACGATTTGCCAAACCCGGAAAACCGGTGGCTTTATTCACAAGAACAAAACGGCTCCGAACCGGACGATTTCAATTACGCGGACCATAATAAAGCGATTGAAACAAAACCCGCGAAAGGATGTAAATGCGGTAAGAAGTAAAACGAAAATGAAGTAGCTCCTCCGATTATTCGGAGGAGCTACTTTTCCCTTCGTTCCGCCGCTCTGCGGCGGAATCGCCGTAGGGGCGCGGTCTTAGACCCGCCCGTTAAATGGCGGAAATCGCCGGAAGGAGAGCGCTTCATTAAGATTCAAGTTGTGAAAAGTATAATTGTTATCTCAATAATATTAATGTCGCTTCTATTGCCGGAAGTGATTTTTTGCCAGAGCAATCCATCTCCAATCCAATTCCACGGCTCGGTCTCATCCGATGTCGAATACACTTTCCGAAATGGCGCAGACCTTGACCGCGAACCGTTTGCATGGAATATAGGAGTCAGTCCCCGGCTGGACCTGTGGGGCCTGCAACTCGATTTCAATATCAATTTATCTTCCTACGACGTGGATTTTCGCCAGGCGTTTAACCGCTATAAGTTCGGCGTTCCATCCTTTTTCATACCCGATTTAAACCTCAACCTCGACTGGTTGGAACTGCAACTTCTCGACGCTAATCCTTCATATAGCGATTATTCAATATCCGGTCTGAATGTCAGAGGTGCTGCATTCGACCTCAAGCCGGGTAATTTCAGGCTATCGGGCGTTTGGGGACAAATACAGCGAGGAGTGGAGTCTTCCGACACATCGGATGTCGCATACAGGCGTATGATATATGCAGTGCGTCTCGGCATTGGAAAAGAGGACGAAAGCCATCTGCATCTGCATTTCCTCAAAGCAAGGGACGATTCGACATCCATACATCCGTTTTTTAAGGCTATAATTTTTGGTGAAAATACTGACAGCGTTGAAATTATCGCCCCTATCGAAAACTCAGTTTTTTCAATAGAGCCGAAGCTCGATTTATTTGAGGGAAAGTTATCGTTAGAAGGCGAGGCAGCAGTTGCCGCTTATAATAGAGATATGCGAGCAAACCCGATAACAGTAGATGAGGAATTGGTAAACTGGATGATTCCCGGAGTATTCCAACCGCGTATGACATCTCAAATCGATTGGGCGTCAAAGGGAAATGCTAAGCTTGCTCTGGGCTCAACCAATCTGGGCTTTGAATTCGAGCAGGTAGGATGGGGCTTCGAATCCATTGGCATATACTTTTTACCTCAGGATACCAGGACATTCAGCGCGGACTTTTCGCAGACATTCTCAAACCCTTTTACAATAAGTATTAATACGAGTGCAGAATATTCTCGTGATAACCTCGATGGAATGAAACCAGTTACCACGATCACACGGTCGGGCACTGCAAATCTCGGAGTTTATCCTCAGAATTTTCCAAGTTTGACCGTTGGATATGCTCCATACGGGCGTACTGCACCGGAGGATTCGGAGGGTTTGAGCGGGAAAGTGGATGATATTACCCATACAATCTGGGGTTCCAGTAGTTATAATTTTAAGGTCGCGGAGCGTTCGCAGAGTTTGGGGCTGAGCATTTCGGCTAACAAAACTGAGGACAGGGTGAACCCCGATAACAACCTATCTACATTTTCCACTAATTTATACGCAAATCACCAGTTAAACGATATGTTTTCACTTGATTGGGATGCAGGCTGGACAGATAACGGTGGAGAAGGTGCAAACGACTCATACAATTTGGGAATAGGCACAGAAATGTCACTTCTGGAGAACAAATGTCAGAACTCCTTTGATTTATCCTACCAGAAAACAGTTAGTACGGTTGAGGATAAATTATCTCTGCGTTTGAAAAGCGGGGTTAAATTATTTGATAACTTTTCAATCGATGGTTCTGCCGAATATGCAACTTACAATTCAACTAATAGTGAAGACTACGATGAGTTTGTAATGGGAATGGGTGTAAACTATAACTGGTAATTTGAGGACTTATGTTTACTCAATTGACAAGTGCCTCACCGGGATTGTCGCCGTTGGCGACCCCGCCTGTTCGTAATGCGGAAAACGGGCGCGGTGGCGAGTGGCATAATTGAGACCGTATTTCGCGCCCCGGGGATGGAGATAACCCTGAAATACGAGGACCTGCGCGAGGACAAGCGCCATGGGTGGCTTGGCTTGCTGGATAAGCCTTGACAGCGGGCGACCGACGGCCTAACTTAATAGCGATAATGATGCAGGACACCAGGGAAAGTGCACCAACGCAAGAGTATGGGTGCAAGAGGGAAAAATAAGCCATCAATAAGGAGGAGAAGAGATGAAAAGGCTAGCAAGAGTATCAAGCATATTTTTTCTTTCCGTAACAATACTATATGCATTCCAATTTGGATCGGCGAGAATTATTGCTCCGCAGATGAGCACGATGCAGATGAGTACGATTAAGATGTGTAATATCAGTTATGGCGCGCTAAGTAATAGAACATTTCCAAATATGAACATTGGACGTGTAACTGCAGTCATGGATCCAAATCGAAATATAACTCAATTTAGACAAGGCGGTTCTATAATACCGCAAAACCTTATTAGCTCATTTCTACCATTAGAAAGAGAAGTAAATATTTCTATTCAGAGGATGAACGAAGTTGTTGATAGGTTACCTGAACTCGATAATAAGGACGAGTTATTTCAATTTTCTGGATTTTTTAGAGAAGTTGGGCTTGGTCAAGAAGAAGCTGAACTTGTGAGGTTGCGAGCCTCATCACGATTAATAAATTCTCAAGATTATAAAGAAAAGAGAAGAATTCTTAGAGATGAATGCCAAAAAGTTCGTATGGAAAAAACCTACAACGAGGATTATACACACGAAATCTGGCCTGGTGAATGCCTTAGTGAAATAATATATAATCACTACGGGGTTTATAATAATGCGATTTGCAATTTCGTCGTTCAATATCATCGTGCCTTTAAGGGAAAACAGTATGATAGAATTGAGATGCCAGATATAATACATGAAGAGAAAAAGATTGTATTGCCAAACCTAAGTAAACTTATCGGGGATATCATCAATACTGAAATTTCGGGTAATGAGATTATCATGGGAATCATCCCATCCGAAAAAGGTAAAGTAATTGTGCAATTAGGTCTGAGCGAAGATGTTAAGCTGGATGTCTCATATAACGATTTTATAAGGAAAACGAAAAGCGAAAGGGAATTAATATTAAAGCCAGTATTCATTAAAATTAAGGGAATGGAATCCAATAATGTAGTATTTTTTACACCGAATATAACTGTTCCTAAAATTGTTAATGAAACTAAAGAGTTTACGGAACATGAAACTGGAGAGCCGGTACCTGTTGTTTCTGATCCGAAAGCTCTTTCGGTAGCTAGTGATATTAAATCAATTGAAAAAGAACTCGGCAATTTACCTCTATATTTAAGAAATGAAATTCATCACCCAGATTATTCGAATGTCCTTTCTAATAGGAATTTTAGGGGAAAATTAAAAAAGATTGTTGATAATATTAGTGAAGGAATGCAAATCGAACCTATAAGTGTTGTTCTTGACTTCGCACCTTCACCTGAAAACAAAGGTGCACTTATTATAAGCGAACAGAATGAGATAGTGGTCGATGTATCTGATATGGAAGCGCTTAATTCCCTAAATAATTTTTTCAGTTCTCGCCATGCCGAGAAAACGGATCGTGTTTTAAGGGATGCCTTAGATTTCAGGAAGTCTCCCAAAGTATCCGGGGGTATGTCGGTTGCAAGCATTCTTTCAAATGGTGAAAAAGATTGCCTTATTTTGTCTAACAGCAACGGGCAAATATTCCTAAAAGGGATGAGTCAGACAACTAATGAGGTATTGGATAGATACCGGAAATATAAATCGATAGGTGATCTTGAGGATATATACGAAGAAGTATATAGGCCTTTGACGCAATTTTCTTTCGCGGACAAGTATTTGATTGTTAGAACAATTGGTTCGGAAATTATTTCTTTTCCTCTAATGTTTAATCTATGTACCGAAAATAAAATAGTCCTAAATAGCAATATAGATTCACCACTTGCGAACATTCTTGATAATGTGAAAACCGGATTGCAAATTAGTTCCACAAATAACTGGGTGATTCTATCAACTTTGCCAACAAACGAATCTGAATTCGAGAAAAGTGGACTGAAAGGGAAATATAAAAAGGGTTATAAAGAATACAATGAAGAATATGAAATTTGGAAAAAAGTTTTACATTACGCTGAGGAAAAAGGAGCTATCGTCATAGATGGAGCAAATTTGGGTAGCCTTGAAGATATAGCCAAGCAATTGAGTAGTCGCTCCGAGGAGAACCCCAATATTTCGTTTTTTGTAATCGGTGAAAAAGATATTAATGGAATAGAAAAAATGAAAATGCGTAAACGCTTTTTATTTTGGCATTGGTGGAAGAGTTATACTAACCAAGACTTTATGAATATAATAAGCGGATTTAAGGAGAAGCACAATATCTCGTCACTTAGTATGGACTTTTTTTCTTGTATTAGTAGAGGAATCGCAAATGAATTTGTCGATAATAATACCGCCAATGTTGCTAACTCTTTCCCTGAACCTTTAGATATAAATTTGGGCGCTTATATCCTTAAAAGATTAATTGAGATGAGTATTGATAATGAGAAGAAAGACGATAAGCTGAATAGGTTTGAAATCATGAATGCCATAAGAAACGAGTTAATAAAATATATTAAGGAGAATAAACCTTTGAAATTTGAGGGGAAAGAAATTGAAAGCGATGGGCTGATGAATATCTTTGACAGTAGAGTTGAAAGGGAACTAAAAGTGATTGAATTCCCATCATGCGCCTAAACAAAGGGGAAAACATGAGATTATTTGGTTCACGACTAAAGTTCGCTGTAGAGACCGTTAAGAATCAGCTTTTCATTATAAGACGTGCGAGAGGAAAGCATGTATTAGGTTGGCCTCTTACCAAAGATATGTTAAAATTAATTTTCCAATTTGTTATTTCGATTATACTCTTAATGGGGGGGATGTATATCATACTTTATGTAGAAGATCCATCTACAAAAAAAGCTGCTTTTGGTTGGATAGGTGCTGTAATTGGATATTGGTTAGGGTAGTATTTAGGTTATTTCTCTCGCTCCCACGGTCTCCGTGGCGTGCGTAGCGGGGGACGCTCCGCGTCCAGTATCGAAAAATATAGGAAGATTTGTCTTGACTTTGGGAAGTTGATCTATTATTTTGCCGGTGGTTCGGGGGGAGGGTTATTGTTCTTTGAGTTCTTAATGATTAAATCGGTGAAGCCGTTGAGCATATCGCGGCACCGCACGGCGGTAAGTCTTTGAAATATAGATAGTTAGGGGGTGTTTTGGCGAGTTTAATTTTCTGCCGGGCGAGTTTATTTTTTCTCTGGGGGAGTTTAAACTCGCTTAAGAATAGTTTTTGCTCGTGTAAAAACAGTTTATGTATGGCAATATATAGTTTATATGCCGATAAATAGAGTTTATGATTTACGCAAAATAATTGTTGTTTCGCAAAATAGAGTTTATGTTTGACAGGATATAGTTGATGTGACGTATAAAAGAGTTTAGAAAAGTTTTTTAGTTATTGAAAATCGCGTCAGAATAGTTTATATTTGTTTCAGAGATGTTGAAAATCGGGGCGTGGATATTAAAGACCGGGACGAGGATATTGAAAATCCATTCCCCGATGTTCGCGCTCGATAAACCGAAGTTGAAAAACGTTTTAGGGAGGAAAAAAATGGCGGAATACAAAAAATCGAGAACACCGTATTACCTCAAAGACGACGATTACGACAATTTCCTTCAGGGTATCGAGAAATATCACGACGATCACGGGGCGGACCCCGATTTTTATCCGCATTGGGCTTTGCTCGAACCGCTAATTACCGCGTTTCACGCCGCGTATCAGTCGTTTGTCGCCGCACGGCAACTTATCAAAGCAACGAAAACGACTTTCGACGACGAGGTCAAAGCGTTGCGTGAGAATATGGTGCAACTTCGGCGTCAATTGCCCGTGCTACTTCGCGACGAGAGCATCCTGGGGCTGTTCGGCCTGGAGGAAGATGTGCCGACCGACGTCGATCTCCTGCTTGTCAACGCGCGAATCTGCCGCGATTATTGGGCGACGCTGTCCGTTCCCGCGCCGCCGCCGGAATATCTTCCTGTGCAGGACAAACTCGACGCGATGGCAACGCTTATAACGGCTGTCGAGGACGCGCAGGCGGCTTACGCCGACGCTATCCGCGACCGCGAGGAGGCGCGTATCGTTAAGGACGAGGCGCGCGAGGCGTGCAATGCGGAAGAGCGAAATATGTTCGGCTGGTATCGCGGAATATGGACCGACCCGGAGGACGACCGCTGGTCCGCGACGCCGTGGGGAGCTTCCAGTGGCGGAAATGGCGGCGGCGCGACCGGGACGAAGTGGGACGATGTGCCGGTGGGTGTCAAGATCGAGTATCTGGAATTCCCCGAAGCGATGCTCGTGCTCTCGATACCGGAATATACCGGCAACAGTGGTTTCGACGTGCGGATCGAGATGGGACCGATAGGCGGCCCCGCGCCGACGATGCCCGGCGAGGATACGATGACCGACGTGCCGTTCCCGGTGCAATATGCCAAAGAGATAATGCACGGAATGACCTATTACGCCTGGGTTCGCGCGCGTAACGGCGAGGAGGTTACGGATTGGGCGGAGGCGGTGTCGGTTAATGTAGAATGATGAATGTAGAATGTATAATGGGGGCGATCCGATGGTCGCCCTTTTTTTTGCCCTCACCCTCTGTCCCTCTCCCGGGCGGAGAGGGAAGGAAGAAAGTCCCCATCTCCGGAGGGAAAGGGAAGAAAGGAAGCCCTTCTCCCTTTGGGAGAAGGATTTAGGATGAGGGGTATCGAGAGAAGGTGGCCGAAGGCCGGATGAGGGCGTTAATATGTTAGTTGTTATTGCGAGGAGTGATAGCGACGCGGCAATCCCAGGGGGAAAACGAGATTGCTTCGCTAACGCTCGCAATGACGGGGTTTTTGTGGGGGCGACCCGAACGGTCGCCCTTTTTTTACGCCCCGGCGCGTCCGGCTTATGGCTTGATAATTGCTTGTTATCACGTTAAATCGCTTCAAAACAATAGGAGGAGATATGCGCGCGACGGTCATATTGCTTACTATTCTCGCGGTGACCGGTTTCGGGCAGATAGCCATCACTATATACAGCGACGGCTTCGGCCTCGTGAAAGAAACCCGCGAGATCTCTGTCGAGAAAGGGGTTTCCGTTTACGATTATTCCCCCGTTCCAAGCAAAATCTGGCCGCAAACAGTGCACATTAAAGGGGACGGCCTGACTGTCCTCGAGCAGAACTACGAGTTCGATATCGTTAGCACCGAACGGCTGCTGGAGAAAAATATCGACCGCGAGGTCCGACTGGTCACCGAAAAAGGTGAGACATACGATGGCAAGCTCCTGTCCTCCGACGGTTCGACGATACTCCTCGAGATCGGGACCGGGCTGACCTCCGTCCGTCTGGAGCAGATCGTCGATGTCACATTCCCGCGAAAGCCTGAGCGATTCTACACTCGCCCGACGCTGGCGTGGTTGCTCCATTCGGAAAGACCGGGCAAACGGAAGATCGAGCTATCTTATATGACCGGCGGCATCGACTGGGACGCCGCTTATATCGCCACGGTGAACAAGGACGACACGAGGTTGACGCTCGACGGCTGGGTAACCATAAACAATCGCTCCGGGATGACATATAAGGATGCGACGCTAAAGCTCGTCGCCGGCGAGGTCCACCGTGTCGAGGAACCGCGCTATCCCGACAGAGCGAAGGGCGCCGGTATGGTCATGGCCGAGGAAGCTGCAGCCGGTTTCGAGGAGGAGGCCTTTTTCGAGTATCACCTTTACACATTGCCGAGACCTGCTACGGTCGCGGACAGACAGGAAAAGCAGCTATCGCTATTCCCACCGGCGGAAACAGTGGCCGAGAAGAAGTTCGTTTTTGAACCGTCGAGGGGGAAAGACATCCGCGTGGAGATGGAGTTCGTGAACTCCGAGGAGAAGGGCCTCGGGATGCCGCTGCCGGAGGGGATCATCCGCGTCTATAAGGAGGATAAATCCGGCGCGCTCCAGTTCATCGGCGAGGACAGGATAGAGCATACCCCGAAGGACGAGGAGGTTCGCATTTACCTCGGCAACGCATTCGATATAATCGCCGAGCGGACAAAGACCGATCAAAGGCGGATATCCAACCGCGTCTACGAGGAGGATTTCGAGATAAAGCTTCGCAACCACAAGGACGAACCCGTAATCGTTAAGCTAGTCGAGCATTTCTGGGGGGACTGGTTTATCAAATCCGAGAGTATCGAGGGAAAAAAGAAGGACGCACGCACCTACGAATGGGAGGTCCCGGTCCCCGAGGACGAAGAGGCAATATTGACATTCACGGTAAGGCATAAATAGGAATGTAGAATGTAAAATGTAGAATTAAGAATGACCCTGACCCCCTCCCCCGCAAAAAAAATGTCAAATTCCGGGGATTCTCGTCGAGGTGAGTATGTATGAGTGCAAAACGGCAGGTAATAACTATTTGAATATTCTCCGGTTTGGTCTGAGAGGGCGATTCTGCATTCTACATTCTGAATTCTCAATTCCCTTAAAGGAGATTCTATGTTCGGAATAAACTGGAGCGAACTGCTCGATACGATCGTCCTCAAATCCGGCAACTGGTTTCTGACCAGCGGCATACGGATAATCCTGTATGTCGTTGCGGGGATCGTGATCGTGAAGGTCGTTCGAAAGCTCGGAAAGTCGATAGTCAGCCGGTTCGAGGACGAGGACGAAACCACGCGTAACGAGCGCGAGCGCCGCGCGGATACGCTGTTTACGGTGGTCAATATCACCACGAAGGTCTTCGTCTGGGTCGTCGTCGTATTTATGGTTTTAAAGGAGATAGGCGCGAATATCACACCGCTATTGACCGGCGCGGGTGTCGCCGGACTCGCTATCGGTTTCGGTGCGCAGAATATCGTGCGGGATTTCTTAAACGGCTTTCTTATCCTCCTCGAGAACCAGTATCGCGTGGGGGATGTCGTCAACATCGCAGGCAAAGCTGGATTGGTCGAATCCATCAATCTGCGGACCACTATCATCCGCGACCTGGAGGGCGTGCTGCACATTATCCCGAACGGCGAGATCAAGACGGTCGATAATATGACTTTTTCCGAAAGCAGGGCCTTAATCGATGTCGGGATCAGCTACAATTCAAGTGTCGATAAAGCATTCGAGGTCATAAAGAGCATAGGCGGGGAGCTTAAAAGCGACGAAAGCCTGGGCGGTTTCGTCAGGGATTTCAACATACTCGGAGTGGAAAACCTCGGGGACAGTTCGGTGGATTTAAGGGTTCTCATCAAAACAGACCCGCTCCAGCAGTGGGCAATCGCCCGCAGGTTCAAATACCTCGTTAAGAAGCGGTTCGACGAGGCGGGCATCGAGATACCATATCCGCATCAGACGGTTTATCTGCGCAGTGAGAAAACGCCTGAAAAACCCTGAACAGACCGCTATGCAAAAGCGGAACCCGGGCCAAAAACGGCATGGATGTCAATGCATACAAACTTAATCTATCCCAATCACCTCTTTAAGAGACCTTTGTAAAAGTAAAATCGCAATTGCACGATAACGCTGTTTCAATTCAAAATGGTCAATTAGCAATTAGCATTGCAAAATTGCCCTCCTTCCCCGCAAAAGTATTACCGGGGGGGAGCGGTGAACATTGATAATTGCTAATTTTGCATTACTAATTTTGTAATGGTTCTTTTCCCGATAACCTGAAATTTAGTTTTTCAAACCCCTCTTTAAGCGATCTCGTATAGGAAATGAACAATACCGGACGTATCAGACTCTTCGAGGGTATCACCAGAAATATAATCATACTGGGGGTAGTCAGTCTATTCACAGACCTCGGCAGCCAGATGGTGTTCCCGTTGATCCCTTTGTTCCTGACCGGTGTTCTGGGTACCGGCGCATATGCCGTGGGCATTGTCGAGGGCGCCGCCGAAACTACCGCCTCTCTGTTGAAGGTCGTATCGGGGTATTGGTCCGATAAGATCAGGAAAAGGAAACCTTTTGTTCTGTTCGGTTATTCTCTATCCTCCCTGACAAAACCGCTATTTGCTTTCGCGAACATCTGGTTCTTCGTTCTTTTTATTCGGGTGGTAGAAAGGATCGGCAAGGGATTAAGAACCGCACCGAGGGACGCGATTGTGGCCGAATCCTGCGGCGAGAATGTCAGGGGAAAGGCTTACGGCTTTCACAGGGCTATGGACGGTATCGGCTCGGTCCTTGGAGGGGTTCTCGCTTTCACGCTGCTGCCGGTTTTAGGATATAGAAACATTTTCCTATTCGCTTTCATACCGGGAGTAATCGCGGTATTTGTTGTTCTATTCATCAAAGAAAAAAACGCGCCCCCGAAAAAAGAAACGAAAGAAACGTCTATTAAGGTAAGTTTTAAAGAGTTACCCGGGAATCTCAGGTTGTTTATCGTCGTTGCTTCGATATTCGCGTTGGGTCATTTTGGATATGCCTTCCTCCTGTTGAGGGCGAAAGGTATAGGATTAGCCGATAATACGGCGATTCTATTCTATGTCCTGTTTTATGTTGTTTACACCGTCTGCGTAATACCCTCGGGAATATTGTCCGACAGGATCGGCAGGAAACGCGTGTTGATCATAGGATATTCGGTATTCGCGATAACTTCTCTGGGGTTAGTATTCACCTCGAGTCCCGTGGGCGTTTTGCTATTTTTTATTGTTTACGGCGTATTCTACGCTATGATCGACGGTGTCCAGAGAGCCTTCGTGGTCGATCTGGCGCCGAAGCACTTGAAAGCGACATCGTTGGGAGCGTTCCATACCGCCATTGGAATCGTAGCGCTTCCGGGCGGATATATTGCAGGCTTGCTATGGGATAAAATAAGCCCGCAGGCAACTTTTATCTATGGGCTAACATTGGCGGTAATCTCAGTCGTTCTGTTTGCGCTCGTAAAGGATAAGGTAAAAACTGCAAGTTAAATAAGAAATGAGTGCGGGGACGCAGAACTCAGAACTGAAGAAGGGTTTTGGGTATAGGGTCTTGGGTGCCCCACCCCATGCTGGGTGGTGCGCACAGGACTCCGGACTCCGGACTCTGGACTCCGGACACAGGACACTGAACTCAGAACACAGGACTAAATTATGGCCAACGGACATATAATCGACCCCGACGACATTCGAGATTTCGATTACGAACGCGACCTCGGCGCGCCGGGGGAATTCCCGTTCACGCGGGGTATTTATCCGCAGATGTTCGCGCAGCGGCTCTGGACAATGCGCCAGTATGCCGGGTTCGGCGACGCCGCCGAGACGAACGCGCGGTTCCGCTATCTGCTTAAGCAGGGCCAGACCGGCCTGTCGGTCGCGTTCGACCTGCCGACACAGCTCGGCTACGACTCCGACCATCCGATGGCGGATGGCGAGGTCGGCAATGTCGGTGTCGCGGTCTCGACGCTCGACGATATGCGCACGATTTTCCGGGGGATAGATCTCGCTAAAGTCTCGACATCGATGACTATCAACGCGACGGCACCGATGCTTTTAGGGATGTATCTCGTTCTCGCCGAGGAGCATGGAGTCGCGCCGGAATCGCTGCGCGGGACCGTGCAGAACGACCTTCTCAAGGAGTTCCTCGCGCGCGGGAATTACATTTTCCCCGTGGAGCCGTCGGTCAAACTGTCGATAGACCTGTTCGCGTATTGTGTCAGGCATCTTCCGAAATGGTATTATATCTCGATTTCCGGCTATCACATCCGCGAGGCCGGCGCCACAGCCGCGCAGGAGGTCGCGCTGACGCTCTCGCACGCTATCGCCTATGTCGAGAAGGCTATCGAGCGCGGTATCGACGTGGACGATTTCGCGCCGAGGCTTTCGTTTTTCTTCGGCTGCCACAGCGATTTTCTCAAAGAGGTCGCCAAATTCCGCGCGGCGCGGCGCATCTGGGCGAGGATAATGCGCGATAGGTTCAACGCAAAAGACCCGAAATCGATGATGCTAAAATTCCACACGCAGACCTGCGGCTCGACACTGACCGCCCAGGGGGCGCATAACAATATCATCCGAGTCGGATTGCAGGCGTTCGCGGCGGTTCTCGGCGGGACACAGAGCCTGCATACCAATTCATTCGACGAGGCGCTCAGCCTGCCGTCGGAGAACGCGGCGAAATTAGCGCTCCGGACACAGCAGGTTATCGCGCACGAATCCGGCGTTACCGAATGGGTCGACCCACTCGGCGGCTCGTTCGTTATCGAGAAACTTACGGGCGACCTCGAAGACGAGGTCACGGCGATATTAGACGAAATCGAAAAGCGCGGCGGCGGGATAAAATGCGTCGAGAGCGGATACTCGCACCGGCTTATCGAGGACAGCGCGTATGCGTATCAAAAGGAGATAGAAAACGGCGAGCGCAAGGTTGTCGGCGTGAATATCCTCGAAGAGGGCGAGATAGATATGCCCGAATTCGACCGCGGCGACCGCGATTTTGCGAAGCGATTCGAGCAGCTCGAACGGTATCGACAGGAAAGGAATAATAGCCTATACGAAATTGCTATCGACAAACTCAAATCGGTTGCGGAAAAGGACGAAAACGTCGTCCCGCCGATTATCGAGGCGATACGCGCGAATGCTACGCTGGGGGAGATCACGGAAGCGTTGAAGGAGGTCTACGGAACGTATGATTAGGGTCTTGGGGCTTGGGTTTAGGGTATAGTCCCCCTACGCCGCCCTAAAAACGGAGAAGGGAATCCGTTCGGTATTCGATGAACCATATAATATTGAAGAAATCCGAAAAAGGAACATGTTCTGAATCTAGTAAAAATGGTTGTGGGGTTGTGCGGCTCCCTAGACCCGAGCCCCTAAACCCTATACCCTTTTCGTTTATACTGAAAGGTTATATATTATGGTCATCAAAGGACTCGACCACGTTTGTATCGCCGTTAAAAATATCGCCGAGGCCGCGTCGTTTTTCGCGGACAATTTCGGCCTCGAGATAAGCGATACTCAGAAAATCCCGGAACAGGGCGTCAGGCTGGCCTCTTTCGATATCGCGGGCGTGAAAATAGAACTTATCGAACCGCTGGACGAATCGTCGCATCTGAAAAAATACCTTGATAAAAAGGGACCGGGACTGCATCATATAGCGTTGGATGTCGACGATATCGCCGGAAGCCTAAATCGATTAAAAGAAAACGGCGTCCGCTTAATAGGCGATGAGCTAAAAAC
>Ga0315541_1002074_pt1 | contig 17284 bp, 7 predicted proteins | sample SalMarSW160190MG_FD_203095 | JGI IMG/M metagenome (GOLD analysis project Ga0315541, IMG submission 203095) | Salt marsh sediment microbial communities from the Plum Island Ecosystem LTER, Massachusetts, United States - Salt Marsh Sediment SW1601-190 ...
CGATCGCCACATCGGACGTGATGTGCTCCGCCCCGATCGGGAGCACCTTCGCATGGATCAGGTTCCCCTCCTCAAAGAGGATGACGGATGTGGTCGAAGCGCCGATGTTCACCACGCAGACGCCCAACTCCCGTTCGCGCGCATTCGTAACGGCCGTGGCGCAGGCGAGCGGACCGAAGACGAGCGAGGCAATGTCCAGTCCGGTTCGAAAAACGCACTTCGTCATGTTCCGCACGTTCCCGGCGAGCCCCAGAACGAGGTGCGCATTCGCTTCGATGCGAATGCCGTGCATCCCGACCGGATCGGTGATCCCGCCCTGCCCGTCAACCGAAAAGCCGTGAGGGAGGACGTGGAGGATCTCCTCGTTCGCCGGGTTCGCCGCGCTCCTGGCCGACTCCATGACGCGCTCGACGTCTTCCGGGCGGATATCTCCATCCGAACGGGAAACGCCGACCACGCCCTTGGCGTCCATGATGCGCACGTGCGTTCCCCCGATGCCGACCACAGCCTCTTCGATCGGAACGCCGAGCTGGCGCTCGCCCTGTTCCAATCCCGCGGAAACGGCGGCCACCGCATCTTCGAGCGCCGAGACAACACCCTTCGAAATTCCATGGGAAGGAACTTCAACGGCCCCGACGATGGAGAGCGACAGCCCCTGTTCCGGAGATGACGAAATCTGCCCCATCGCAAGCCGAATGCGAGAAGATCCGATATCGAGACCGACGAGGAGCGGCTGACTCATAGAGGAAGACATTTAGCGTTTGGCGTTTGGCGTTTGGCTTCTCCAAATCGAAGGTCATTGCGGCCAAAAGCTAAATGCCAAATGCTTAATGCTTTACTCATAATTGCTCCAAAATCAATGATGCGTGCGGAACGAGGATCATGAGACCGATGAGTGCCGCAAAGATCGCCGCCACGAGCACGGCCGCGGCCATCAGATCTTTCACATCACGCACGTACGCGGAAAGCCGGGGCTTGATCAGATCCACAAACCGTTCAACCATCGTATTCAGTAACTCTAGCACCAAGACCAGTCCCGTCACAAGCAGGAGCATGAGGCGTTCTCCGCTTGAGAGAGGGAGCGTGCTCACGAGGATGATAATGATGAGCGCGGCCCCAACCATGACCCGAAACGTCCGTTCCCCCTTGAAAGCGCGAAGGAGGCCCCTCCAGGCGGCGCGAAAACTCTGCTTCATGTTTTTGGCAAACATCCCCATAATCATGTTAAAACGTTTTTGACGATGCTTTCCTGGATGGAGAACATCCGTTTTTCCTTTCGGGCATCCGAATGGTCGTATCCCAAGAGGTGGAGCGTTCCGTGTACGATGAGCCGTACGAACTCTTCCGCCGGGCTCACGGAACGCCGCTTGGCTCCTTCGCGGGCCACGGCCGGCGCAATGACGATGTCGCCGAGCTCCTTCTCCGAAGCCTGTTTGGGGAACGACGGATCTCCGTCCGCACTAAAAGACAGGACGTCCGTCGGACGGTTCTCGTTGGCGTAGACGCGGTTCAACTGTTGAATCTTCGAGGCAGGGACGCACTGCAGTCCGATCTGCCACGAACCGTTCTTCGTTTTGGCGCGCAAACGCGAGCACTCCCTCGCGATACGAGGGAGCAACCGAGGGGGGATGGATTTCGGCAGCTTACCGATGACGTCGTACGTGATCATGGTTCTGGTGGCGTTTCGTCCTCCGGAGGCGACTCCTCGTCCGTTGATCCGCCGTCTTCCGTCGATTCATCGGCAGGCGGCGATCCCTCTTCGGGCGTTATCGCCTCTTCCGTAGGAATCGGAACGGTCTCCTCAGGCATTGTGTAGGAATCCGGGAGATTGGGGCTCGGGGCCAATGAGAGGGAATTCTTCATCATTTCGTATGTCAGGCGGAAATTCACGAACGACTGGCTGTTCAGGTTGTATTTGAAAACGAGAACCATGTTATCCCACAAAAAGTACGTGGTAAGGAGATCCGCCCCTTCGAGACCATCGATGCCGGACTTCGTGGTAATGGAAATGACCTGCGAAGAGAGCGTCCCGGGATTTCGCGTGAGGTACCAGTCCAAAAGCCCCTCCGCCTTTGAGTTCGGCTCCATGGCTACGGAGAACGTTTCCCCGTGTCCGGTGGTGATCGTTCCTTCCATGCCGTCATCGCTCATTTCAACCTTCCAGGTCGTCGGAACGAATACCTTCCAGCCCACGCTGCTCTCGAACGGCTTTACGAGTCCGGATTCAAGGAGTTTGACCGAGGCGCCTCCGGCCGGATTGTAGAGGTGGAACACTTCGTTCCCGTCCAAAAAGGAATCTTTGTCCGCATCGGGATCGCGGGAACTCGTTCCGAAGAGAGGTTCCTCAACGTCCGTCAGGCCGTCCGAATCCGAATCCAGTCCCGCGGGAGGAAGCTGAGGCTGTTCCGGGGGCGGAGGCGGTTCAGCCGGCGTATCGGCAACAGCCTCGTTTGATGCGGGCGACTCCCCTCCCTCGTTCATCGCGATGACGCGGTAGAGGTAGGATGTCTCGGGCTGAACCGTACGATCCTGAAACGCGGATGCATCCGGGGGGAGGCTCATGACGGATCGATACTCGGTTGTTGATTCACGGCGCTCTATGCGGAAACCCGCTTCGTTATTCGACGTATCCGTCCAATTTAACTGGACGACTTCCGGATTCGTTGCCGTGGCGCTCAGGTTCGTCGGTGCGGAAGGAGGCGGGGGCGGAGGAGGCTCCACGGGTTCGGGCGGAAGGTACGGCTCTTCCTGTACCGGAGCGCCGAAGAGGCGTTCCTGATTGAAGTAGAGGAATGCCGCACCGGCTCCTCCGATGAGGACGAGGACGGCGATGATGATAACGCCGATCCCCATGCCCTTCTTCGGTTCGCCGCTCAGCGACGATTCCTTCTTCTTCTCTTTCGTTCCGTCTTTTTTCTCCTCGCCGGGCGTTATCAACTTCGCTTTAAGCGCCGCACCATAAAACTTATCCGGAATCGTACGGATAATCGGTTCTTCACCCGAAGCCGCCGCTTCTGACGCGAAGTGCTCCGGTTCAATAGGTGCAAGTCGTTCCTCCTTTTTTGACATGTTCTTTTAGATAGTATAGCAGACTGCCGCTTTTGACGTTCGGTGCGAAATGACCCTCCGCTCCCTACTCTCCCCCGGGGAGCCTGCCGTCCCCGTTCGGATTATATCCGTTCTGAACCTCCGCTCCGTCCTCGTACCCGTCGCCGTCCGTATCCGCGATCGTCGGATTCGAAAGCCAGATATTCACTTCATCTCCGTCCGTGAGCCCGTCGCCGTCCGTATCCGCAACCATCGGATCGGATCCGAGTTGAACTTCGCTCCCATCCATCAGACCGTCGCCGTCCGTATCGGGAATGCGCGGGTCCGTGCCCACGAGCGACTCGTCTTCATCGCTCAAGCCGTCATTGTCCGCATCTCCGCGCTCCACGGGCTCGACTTCCGTGGGATCCGGAATGTCCGGCGGAGGAGGGGTCGGCTGCACAACGGGCGGCGCTTCATCCTCCATTCCCTCCGGTACGTCCCCCGGAACCCCTCCGACGGAAGGCGTCGTTGGCGCGGCCCTGTCTTCCAACATCATGTCCGGGAGCAAAACATCTTCGGATTCAACGGCGATGTACCGTCGATAGAAAAAGATGCCTGCGATAACGATGATGAGTGCGATCGCGATAACGGCCAGAACGATGATCATGATTTTCAATCTCCCGCCGTTGTTCGGCGCGCCTCCGGGTGGAGCCTCCAACACGGGCATTGCCGGCTCCTCCGTTTTATCCACGTCGGAAAAAATATCCTCAGGCTCGGACTTTTTCGGCATCATGATCCCTCCCTGCATACCCGAAGGCTGCGGAGCGGATCCCGCATTCGCGTCCGTCGGCGGAGATGCGGGCGGCTTCGGTTCAATGGGAAGATTTTCTGGCGGCTTGTCGAACATAGTTTGTTATTGCGCATTACGCATTGCGAATTGCGAATTAATTCTCATTGGATAATGTGAGTTGAATTTCATGTGACGCGTGATAAGCATATGCCGCGATATCTGTAATGCGAAATGCAAAATGCGCAATGCGAAATAACTACAACGTTCCGGCACCCAACGGATTATACCCCCCTTGAACCTCGACGCCGTCCGCATACCCGTCATTATCCGAATCCGGAGACAGGGGGCTCGTTTTCCACCGATTCACCTCTTCCCCGTCCGTGAGCCCGTCGCCGTCCGTATCGAAATTTTTCGGATCCGTTCGATAGGTGGAGAGTTCCTGACCGTCCGTGAGCCCGTCGCCGTCCGTGTCCGCATTGTTCGGGTCCGTGCCCGCATTCAGCTCCTGGTCGGTCGTGAGCCCGTCGCCGTCCGCATCTTCGGAATCGGGAACGGGAAGTGCGACTGAACGACCCTCGGCCTCTTGAGGAAGCGCCATTTCCTCATTCTCTTCCTCCGCTTCAACGGCATATCCCAATTCCCGCGGATCAATCCAGTCCGGATCCGTCGGATCACCGGGGAAGTACAGCTCCTCTTCTGCGTCTTCTTCCTCGGTCACATCCGCGGCAACAGGCTCCATCACGCCGGTCCTCCCCGTCATTTCCCCTTCCCGCATGTTAGCGCCCTCCGTCATCGTATCCACCGAAGAGGCATTACGCGACCGCCAAAGGTACAACAAACCGATCACTCCCGTAATGAGCAGCGCGGCGATGACTCCGATAATAATGACCTTCTTTCCCATAAACGCTTTTAACTCCTCCCTCCGGGATCCGATCCCGCATGACAGCTGTTGGCGGCTCCACCGCAGAATCCCCCTGGACAATCCGCATCCGTATCGCAAATCTGAATACACCGCTCACCAGGCTCCGCGAGATCACCGTCAAGACACTCCCCGTAGTAACAAGCCTCCCTCGAATCCGCATCGCACGCCGGATGACTCGCCTGACTCCAGCCATAATTGCCCTTCCCGTCACTGCAAATTTTAGTTCCGCTTACCGGAAAACGATTACCGTTATCATAACTGAAGCTCTTGCACGTGCGCTCCCAACACGTCCCTTTTCCAACGCCTGTATACAGCCAGTCCTCCCGATGGAACATGTCTGAAAAATATCTGTAATCCGCGCCATAGTAACCGCCATTCCATTCAAGAATGTTCCGATTCGTTGTGTCGATGGAAAAGGGCGTCCATACCGGACTCACATTCACCGAATATGCATAATAAATCTTTTGTTGCAATGAAAATCCCGGGTCGGAAGATCGGTTCCCTGAAAGACAGACGTCTCCCGTGCGGAAATCGCGGTCATTCCATCCCGTATTCAAATTCGGAACCGGCGTCACTCCTTCCTCCATATCGGCAACGCTCCAAGTCTTATTCAGTCCATGCTGATCGTACAAACGGATTTCCGCATCATGAGCGACGAGCCAATTGCGTATATCCGCCGGACTATGAGACTTATTCGTAAACAGCCTAAACTTTGAAACCATGATGTCGTACTGCCCGCCGACACCCGAAATGAACACGCTCTGCGGCGGAACCACAAAGTTTGAACAGTCGGTTTCTTGACGCATCTCATGTCCGTCTGGCCACTCCGGATGGAAGCAGAAGAGGTAGGCGCCTTCGGCGCCCTCAAGCACGTCAATGGATCCGGATCGGGACGGCTCCGGTTCTCCGCTACAGGTCACGCCATCACCATATTTATATTTATCCACCTGATAGCTCTTGCACTCCCACGTATTCACACAACCCAATTTTCCTTCCAGCGCCTCCGGAAGATTGCCGCCCGTACACGTCTTATTGGCCGTAGCGCGAATCTTATTCGTACAACTTTTCATGCCTTCAATGGCATCCGCGTGATCAATGCCGTCAACACCCGGCACCCAATCGGGGACATCCGGGTCTTCCTCCGTGTCGATAAATGACCCGTTGGCATCATCTCCTTGATTTCGTCCGTGAAGGAGTGAGACATTGGCCGGATTGTACGTCTCGGGCGAATTCGGAAGCGAACAGCCGCCGAATGTTTCCGGAGTAAATTGAAACGGCGTGCGGACGACCAGATCGTGCAGTTGCGTCTCGTAGCCGCTGTAGAAATCGGTGGCATCGGCCAATTGCTCGTCCAGACTGTCGTTGGTATTAATCGCGTTTCTGAAATCCTCAATGGTTGCCTGACTGCTCCCATCCTTTGTCGTCCACCAGAACTGGACCACGTACTCATTCTCCTGCAGACGCGGAAGCATGTTAAACCGGGGGATATCGTAGTTCCTCCCGGGGATCGGGTTCTGGATGAGAAGGACGCGGCGGGTGTCTCCGCCCCATGACGCCATGGCGTCCGTATAGCTCGTTTCAACCGGCGCAGAACGATAGTCCGGCTCGAAGGACGGCGTTTCAATGGGCGCGTAGCCCTGGCGCAGACTCTCATCGAAGTTAACCGTAAGGGGGTTATCGCGGTACGAATCGATGACGATCCTGTACTGGTTGCACCCGTCGTGGCGGTCCAGGCCGTCGATCTCGAAATAGCCGTCTTGATTCGAGGCCGTGACCGCAACCTGCAGTCCGCGGTAGAAGAGCGTAATGCGCGCTTCCGGAACCGGCTGCTGGAACAGGGTGTCGAAGAGCACGCCCTCGATCTTGCCCTGGAACGCGGCGGCGGTTGGATCCGCCGGCACATCGCCACAGTACGCGCACCCCGTGTACCCGCAGGATTGCGAACACGTGATGAGGTCCTGCCCTCCCTGCCCCGTACTGTAGACGGCGTAATCAAAGCCGAGCGCCCTGCACGTGAGCGGCCCGGGCGGCGCGTACGCATTCGGGTCCCCGGCCGTGTCGCACTGCTCGGCGGATCCCGGGTTTACAATCCCGTCTCCGCAGAAGCCGCCCTGCGTCAGCGAAAATTTACAATCGCTCGAACAGGCCGTGCACGTGGATCCGTACTCCGCCGTGTTGCACGATTCGCCGTTACCGCTTCCGTGATCGCACTCCTCCACGCCCTCGTAGACGAAGCGGTCGCCGCAGATATTCTCCCGGCAAAATACCGTACAGCCGTCCTCATTGTCGTCGTTCCCGTCGTCGCACTGCTCGTCTCCTTCCACAACGCCGTTCCCGCAGAACTCCGCCGCAAAGCACTCTTCGTTCCAGTAATTTTGATTACAGGTACTTGCCTCACACGTACGCGTTCGCACCGTCGGCCGCGCTTCCGCAGAACAGTTGCCGACATTCCCGCAAATACCCGCATCATCCTCGCAAACCCATCCCGCTCTTGATTCACAATGATCTCCATAGCTCCCGTTGCATTCATCATCCGTCAAACACGGCTGATTGTTATAACTACACGCCTTGGCGGCTCCGATGCAGACGCGCTTTTCTCCGCAAGCCTCCATTCGCACGGTAATATCACCGCCAATATCCCCGCGTTGATATTCTCCGCCGCACGTGGTTCCGTTCGGACAATCAACATCGCTGTCGCACGGCGTATTCCCGTCGCTGCAGATTGCCTTATCCGTGCTCTCCGTATTCCCGTCGCACTCCTCCTGCGGTGCATCAACGTGCAGGTTGCCGCAGTACGGACCCGGACCCGTGCAGGAAAGGTTGCAGGAATTCGTGGTGTTGCAGGCGTAACCCAGTTCGCAGTACCCGCCGTTCTGGATGCTCCCGGTAAACCCGTAATCGCACATCTCTCCGAGCGATAGCATGCTGTCCCCGCAGTATCCGCCAAAGCCCGTGCAGGTGAGGTTGCAGTGCCCGTACGTCCCGTTCACCTCGCCGTCATCGCACGCTTCTCCTTGGTCCACGCGCCCGTTGCCGCACTCGTTTACGGCAAAGCATCCGGGCTGGCTCAAATCATCAACGTACGTGCGGCATCCGCTGCAGGACTGGAGCTTCTGTCCGGGCCGCCCGTCGAGCGTGGTGCAGGCGGACAGACGTCCGGATGTCGGTCCCGTCGTTTCACAAATTTCACCGAGGTCGCACGGATACGATGCGCAATCCGCGGAGGATTGGCACGTCCGTCCGTCGTTCGGCCCGCCCAGGCACTTGAGGTTCTCGGGGTCGCTGTCGATGACGCCGTCTCCGCAGGTCGAGCTCTGTCCGTAGCTCTGGCCTTCGCACACGTCCGTGTAGCGGTACCGCCCGCCGATGGCCCGACACGAACCCGTGACGATCGGGACGACATTGGTGCACTTCGCACCCAAGCAATCCGCGTCGGATTCGCACGCCTGCCCGTTCGCGCTCCCGCCGTCGCATCGCGCGCAAACGCCCAGCGGACACGTTCGGCAGTCCGCATCCGTCTGGCAGAACCGTCCCTGTTCATCCGGCGTCGCGCACTGCCGGAGCTCTTCGAAGAGCGGCGGCGACCACCAGCTCTGCGACGGATTCGTCGGGAAGGGAGGCGGCACCTCGAACTCGGAAGCGAGTTCGTAGCGGCGTCCGACGTCGAGGGATCGATACTGGTACAAGCGGCTCGACGGATCATCCGATTCTCTGGGACAGCGGTACTGGAGCGCTTGCGCGTTCCAGCAGGTCGCGGGGTCGAATCCGTCTTCCGCGTAGCACTCCTCGCCGTTCCGCGGACAATCATCGGCGACGATGCACGCCGTCCCGCTCTGGCTGCAGCGTCCGCAGGTCACGAATCGATTGATCGGATCCGTTGGGAGCGATCCGCCCTGCGGGAGAACGGCCTGGGTGAACGCCGCCTCCCAGCTCGGCCACATGCTCGTGGAAAGACCCGGAAGGTACGACCCGGACCCGAGCCGCGGGTAGGTCCCGTCGCGATCCTTCGCTGATTCGAGCGCCTGCGTCACCTCCTGGAAATCGCTCAATCGAAGCATGTCGCGCTGAACCTTGCGCTTGAAATTCGAGCAAATCGTATCCGCGCCGTACACATCGCACTCCCAGTCCGCACCGCAGTGAACCGGCAAGCCATCCGACGAAACGATGAGGTTTCCGTTCGCATCCTGGCACGCTTCCGCGATATCCTGCTGCAAATTCGTGTTGAACGTCATGGTTTCGAGGAGCGCATCGTAAATCTCGCGCGTCACCGGTTCCGCGTCGTCGTTGTATGAAATGATGTAGATGTTCGAGTACATGGGCTCGCCCGGACCGTCCGTGCTCATCGCGGAAATGTAGACCGTGCGCCCGTCGCGGATCGCCTCGTACCCGTCCACCTGAAGCTCCTCCGTACTCCCCCTGAATCCCTTTGCCCGGTACCACTCCTTGGGCGAAAGGTGGAGCGGGTTTGATGCGATGCGAAGGCCGATCGCGTCTTTTTTGAGCTCCGGTTCGGAGAAGGTAAACAGGTACTGGCGGAGGATGCCCTGCGCGCGGTCCGCCGGATTCTGCGGCACGGCATTGATCACGAGCGCCGGGATGTCCTCGTTCGGACCCGGAACGCCCGCATCGCGGCAGTACATGGTTGAGAAGTTATAGAACGGACCGTTCTCAAAGATCGTCTCGTCGAGGGAGAGGGATCCGAATTCATCCCGGAACGGCGCCGCGATCCTGCTGGGCCACGGATTCTCGCAGACGTTCACCGTGATCGGCGCCGTACCTTGCACCACATGTCCTTCCGTGGACGGGACGCTCGCCTCGTCGGCTGTGATCCTCAGGCGCGCGGAAACGAAGCCGGAACCGTTCGTAGCCGTACTGACCACGGAACGCTCGGATGTTGAGAGGAGGAGCGCATTCGCGTCCGGCTCGACCGGCGGTTCGATGTTCGCGATCCGGTTGTTCGAGAGTGCCCAATTCTGCCACTGCCACGCGTACTGCGGCGTAGCCGAAATGTACTCGGCGCGTCCGTTCCGAATGGAGAGCGCGCTCGCGATGAAGGGGTGCGACTCGTTGGATTCAAGGAAGAAGTTCGGATGCTCGATCGTTTCATCATTCACGTCGATCTCGTTGATCGTGCAAATTTCCTCGCCGGTGGTGAATGACCACTGCTGGTCGTACACGGCGACGACGCCGGAGCTCGTCCGGATGCCCGTGCGATTCTCAACACTGGCGTTATCGCCGAGATTTCTGTCCCCGATAAAGCGGACCCGGTATTCCGTATTCGGTTCGAGAACGCCGTCGAGCGTGAGCGCGAACGTCGTGTACGAACGCCCGTATGAATCCAAACCTTCCCCGAACTGCAGGACCCCCGTGGCACTGCCTGTGCACCACCGGACGGCCTGCGCGTTTGCGGAATCAATGCCGAAGAATCCTTTGAGCGCGTTCCAGAAACCGAGGATCACGGAGGAGACGCCGGATCCGAAATCCGATTCACCCTCTTCCATCGTAAGGGGAGACATGCCCTCGGGACACGCGGTCCCTACGACGCTCCTGGCCACGACGAAATTGTTCGTGAGGCTCTGCACATCCATGAGCGTATTGAACGAACCGCTGATCAGCGCGTTCCGGCACACGTTCGTGAGGCCGTTCGGAGGCGTATTGTCCACGAGCCTCGGACGGTACGAACAGCAGCCGTTGGACGTAAGGCCGTACCCCGCCGAAATGCTGTTCCTGTTCGTCGGGTGGCAGGAACGCTCATCCGTAAAACCGCACCGGAGGCCGTAGATCGCCTCGCCGGTCTTCCCTTCGTACGTCGCGCGAATCTCCGTGCTCATGGTGTCTTCCCCCGCCGCAAAATTCGCTTCACCGACGATCACGGCCACCTGGAAGCCGTCGGTACGGCCGTCGATGATCTGCGGCGGAGCAGCTTCGCACTGCGGAGCCTCGCCCAAGCCCGGAACCTCGTCTCCGCAGAAACTCGGAACGTCGTAGAGCGGCGATGAGCCTTCGCGCAGGCAGACCGCGCTGCAGCCGTCCCCGCTTTGGGAATTCCCGTCATCGCAATCTTCGCCTGATTCCACCGTGCCGTTCCCGCAACAGAATCGAGGATTCGGATTTGAAGACGTAAAGAGGCACGGCCTGCGGCCCGTATTCAAACACGTGTCCGGATCGCACGAATCGGGAAGTTTTCCGCCACTCGCTTCACACGATTCTCCGGGCTCCAGAGGATAGCCGTTCCCGCAAAGGGCAACGACCTGTTCCGCGGGACGCGATCCTTCATGCAAACAGTTCGCGCTGCAGCCGTCCCCGCTCGTATTGTTCCCGTCATCGCAATCCTCTCCGTCGCCGATATCATTGTTCCCGCACGTGGAGCCCCCGGCGTTCGCGCCCAGGTTGCGGCAGTTCAGGGAGCACCCGCGCATGAGCCGCGTCTCGCACGTTCCGCCGTTCGCGATGCACTGAGTTTCCGCGTCCGGATCGTTGCACGGACGATCGTCGGGAATGATCTGGTTTTCCGTACCCCTGCACGTACGTCCGAAGTCGCAGTCTTCCCCGTAATCGATCCAATTGTTCCCGCACGTCCTGCCTTCATTCACCGTATCAACCGGCTCCCAGAGGCACAGGCTGTTGCAGTTCGCTTCGCCGTCGCACTCTTCCCCGCCGGACCCGCGCGGATCGATGAGCGTGCAGCTCTGGCCGAACCGCGTCGTGCCGCCCGAACAGTATGACGCGAGCGTGGTTTCAACGATCCCGTTCCCGCACTGCGCGGTCATGCCGCTCCTCCCGTAAGCTCCTTTGAGCGTACAGTTCGAAGTGCATCCGGGCGGGAGGTTCGAACCCGTATCAATCTGCCCGTCCCGGTAGAGCTCGGCCACGAGCTCGTCGCTCGTTGCCCATTCGTACCCGCTCAGGGAGATGAGCGGCTGGCCCTTCTCGCTGCACGCGTCGGGCGCCGTGAACGGCGTAGCCGCGAAGCCCTGCTTCGCTCCGACGATCGTTTCGTATTTCTCCGTCGGCGAAACGTCGACCCGGTCCGGCGTGCACCACGCCTCGTCGTCCCCGTACTTCACGCGGAACGTCCATGAGAATCCGTCCGGATGGTTCAGCCCGGCGAGCGGCGTCCCGGCCGCGGAACGGATGCCTCCTTCGGCATCGGATTTCAAGACCACCTGATAGAACCTTCCGGGTTCCAGGAGCGGCTGAGGCCCGTCATCCGTATTACGGAGCGGCTCGATCTTGAGGAATCGCATCCGATCGTCATTCGCCACGCCCGGAACCGTCTCGAGGACGATCGTTGACGGAGCGGAGAGGTTGAGCCGATCCGGTTCCATGTACTCATTGCAATTTTCATTCGTGCAGCGGTAGACGTCGATGTCATCGGCCGTCATCGAACTCGGATCCATGGCGATGTTGAACTCGGCCCAGATCGCCGCGTTGATGCACGTCGTGTCGCAGTCCGGACCGTGATTCACCACGAGCGGATCCGTAAACTGAATGGTGAGATCCCCTGATCCCACGACGTCTGAAGCCGTTTCGAGTGCGCTCACCTGCACCGGAGCGCCGGGTTCGGTTTCGAGTCTGGCGGTCGCGGTCTGGCGGCAGGCTCCGAGGCCTCCCTCGCGGCTATTCGTGATGTCCGCGCGCGGCGGATCCGTGTCCCACGACCAATCGTACGGATCACAATCCAAAAGACGGCAGATGTCGCCCACGGGCCGCGGAACCGCCACGTATCCAACGGTCTCGCCCATCTCATACGCCGTGTACGGATCCGGGGCAACGAGAACGGATCCGACCTCGCAGGCACCGGGATCATCGCGCGTCCTGAACCGGAAGCAGTAGGCATTCCCTTCTCCGCAACGCTCCGCATCCTCTTCCATGTAAATGCCCGCCTCACCGTCTCCCCGAATCGTCGTCCTCACCGCCACTTCGTACCACGTCGACGGATCGAACATCCCGGGACGAATTCTCACGTAGGTGCTCTCCTCTCCGTCCGTGGCATCCATGGACGCGAAGCTCTCAATCTCCGTGCGCTCCGAGCATGGGTCCGAACCGGCGGACGCGCATTGGTACACATGGAATGAATCCGGATTGACCGTGGTCGGATCCAGCCTTGTGCTGAAGAGGATGCCGATGACGTCGTTCACGCACGCTTCCTGCCCTCCGGGGCGCACGGACCACGGAGCCGGCGACGGCAGGAGCTCCTGTTCGCACTGTTCCACGACTCGCGGCGCGCGCGGGATGATGCCGGTTGAAAATTGCCAGGCGAACATGGCCGGGTCTACGCCTTCGGGGCACTGCCCGATCTCGCGACACGACCCGTCTCCGCAGCACTCCTCGCTCGTACTGCAAATACCGACGGTCTCATTGCAGTTGCGCACTTCCAAGAGGTACGGATTCGATGATTCGTTTATTGAAGCCGGCTCAGCCACCACCGGACCGGTCTCCGCTCCGGCGGGAATCCGCGAGAACAGCGTGCGATTGGTCCAGGACGAGGGACTGTCCACCCGATTGCTCGTGTAGCGCACGACGCCGGGTCCGGCGGTCAGGTACTCCCCGTGAATCGTGACATCCGTGCCCGCCGGAGCAACGCGCGGCACGATCGCGCAGATGCCGGGCCTGAGCGGATCTTCGTTCACGCCGAAATTCTCCCGATTCGACTCCGGAGCCGTGGGACGCGCGGTCTTCACCCACACGGCGTACGGGCCGGGCGGGACGCTCCCCGTTCCCCCCTGCGTATACTGTCTCGGAACCTTGATGACGATGTTCCTGTCCGACCAGTACCCTTCAGCGCACTCGGGCGGAAAGTCCGTGTCCGCAAGCGCGACTTCTTGTGTGAGCTGGTTCATGAAAAAGACTTGGCCCGGCTGGTACCCGAAGTTCCTCCCGAGGATCGTAACGTACGCGCCGACCGGCCCTTGAACCGGACTGATTTCAAAGATCTCCGGCGCCCCTCCCCCGCTCGCCGGAAAGACGTCCATTGTGACGCTGTTTGAGGTTCCGGAATCCACGCTCACGGAAACCGGGTACGATCCGACGAGGACGTTCGGAACGTACGCCTCGATTTCCGCATCCGCCCAGCTGATGCTCGCGATGGCGCTGTCGCCGAAATTGATCTCCGCGCTCGTGCTTCCGAACCCCGTACCCAGCAGGCGGAAGAGATCGGAAGGACGGCCCGCGTTCGGCACCACGGCGCAGATGCCCGGATACATTTGGTTGTTCACGATAAAGTCCGCGATGTCCGGGCCCGGGGGCGCATTCGTATCATCGGTCAAATCGCTGTAGTTGTTATAGACTCGCAGCGGCCCGTTCATGGCCCCCTCCGGCACTTCAACCACGATCTGCGTTGATGACCACGTACTCACTCCTTCGTTGAGGCACGCCTGCGGGGGAACCGCTTCCACCGGATCGGCATTGTCCGGACCCAAAAAATACACACTGCCGTTCGATCCGAAGTTCTGTCCGCGGAGGGTGACGTACGTACCGACGGCTCCGTTATCCGGCTCCACGCTCGTAATGATGGGCTGGTCGACGCAGAGGCCGTTTACGCAAAAGCCCGATGCGCAATCGGAATTCTCCGTACACGCTCCTCCGGAACACGCGCCGCAGTAGTCAACGGAATTCACATCCCCTCCGCAGTCCACGCCGGTCTCCCCTTCGTTTTGCACGTCATCGAAACAGTGCGCCGGACGGATGATCGCGGAGATCGGGTCGCTCGTCGTAACGCCCGTATCCGTATCGTAGGCCGTAGCCGTGAGCGTTCGGACGTCTCCCGGAGTCAGTCCGGCCGTATCCCACTGCACGTGTCCGTTAAAGGATCTCGGGCTGGATCCGACAGGCGCATCATCGCCGATGGGTTCTCCGTTATCAAAAAACGAAACGTACCCGACCGCCACATCATCCGTAACGCGGGCGGCCACATCCACGAGCGCGTCCGCGGAAACGGGGAAGTTGTCCAACGGGAACGTGATCGAGACGCTGGGCGGCGTCACGTCCACGGTCGTTCCGCTCATGAATGCGCCTTCGCAATCGGGTGCGAATCCTCCGCATGTCAGATCCAACCCGCTCACGGATTGGAGAGCCGGTTCAACGCGGACGCGATAGTTCGTATTGTCTTCAAAGCAAAACTTGTTGTCGTTCGGCTCCGGACACGGTTCGCTCGGCGTAAAGTGAACCGCGGATCGGATCACGGTAATCGTTCCGGGAACGGGCGTACCGTCCAGCTCTTCGACCACGACGTTTCCCGGTGCCTGTGCGCTCTCTTCGTCAACAGCTTTATTAAACACGATCTTCACGACGATCTTCTTGCTCTCAATCTCACCGGAAGGCGTAATGGATATCACCCGGAAAACCTGATCGCCGGACGTGCCCCCGAACCCTCCGGGCGGACCGGTCGGCCCCTGACCGGACCCTCCGTCCCCGAGCACCGCTTCGCTCAGTTTCGCGATCACGTACCGCGCAATGGCCCAGGAGAGCAGGATGATAATGAGGCCGATGATGGCGTTGCGGATCCATAGGAGCGCGGTCCTCGTCTTCTCCGAATCCCCTCCGCTCGTCATGTAGAGGAAGCCCGCGTACACGAGGATGGAAACGAGGATGATGGCGAGGAGTCCCAGAACCACGTTGATGATGCGCGCGGCAATGACGCGCGGATCATTCGCCGGCAGCACGATGGTTTCCGAAACGCTTTCCAGTCCTTCGGCGATCGGCGTCTCCGATTGAGCGTGTACGTCAGCCGGAGACGAAAGCAACCCCCCGCCAACGACCGTGATCGCGACGATGAGCAGGAGGAGCGTCCGTATCATCTTCATAGGGGGGATTTCGGGAGATCGGGCACCGTGATAACTTCTTCCGTCGCCGTTCGCTCATCATCGATCGCCGCAACGAACTCCGTGATGACAAAACGGACGATGCTCCAGGAGAGGATCACGATGATGAGGCCGATGATGGCATTACGGATGGTCGCTCCGGCGCGCTTCACCTTTTCGTCGTTCCCCCCGCTGATCATGAACTGGAATCCGCCCCACAGGATGATGACGAGGGTGATGATGCCGATGAACTCGAGCGCCGCGTTGATGAGCCGAATGATGATTATGCGCGGATCGCCCACGCCGAGATTCAAGATGTTCCCCAGCTCAAACACGCCGAAATCAAATCCCTGCGCGTGCGCCGCGCCAACGTGAAGCGTGCCTGCGCCGATGACGGCGATGATCGCGGATGGGAAGAGGCGTTTCGTTATATCTCTCATCATATCTCTACATATAGAGGAGCTCTTGATAGAGGAGCTGCTGGCAGCTGGCGGTCGGCCCTCGTGAAGAGAAGCCGACTGCCAACTGCCGGCCGCTAGCCGCCAAAGTCGCATGCTTCTCCTCCGGAGACGTTATTGCAACAGTTCGGACTCCCCTGGCACGACCCTTCGTACTCCACGGGATTGAAGCAGTTCTGGTACGCATTACGTATGCCGGAGAGCAGGTACGGATCGTAGGGCGTATCCTCCGCAAACGTCCGGTGCAGAATGTATCCTTCGCTCTTCACCGGGATGTCCCCCGCGCCGGTAACCGGACTGTTGTCATCCGTAAGGAAATCCTGGCCCGTGCCGTACCAGAACGTCGTATCGTAGACGTCAGCTTCGTGTTCGTCGCTGATGAACGCGTTGTCCGTGTTGAACGTCGAAGACTGGAGGATCGTATCGAATCGCGCGCGCACCGGTGCGAACGGATCCGCATTCGACCGTCCTTCGACATCCGCCAAATGCGAGCTGGGATACGTGAACTCAACGACCGGCGGATCCCGGTTCACGTTGTTCAGGGTCGTAAACAGCCAAAAGTAGTTATCGTCCGGCTTTCCCTGCGCTTCACCGTCCCCGTCTCCGTCCAGGGAATTCGATGCGACGTCCACCACGCCGTCGAATCCCGCGGCGCCGAACTGGGCCGTGGGCGCACCGAGCTCTTCGAGCGTCGCGGCCTGCACGAGGGCGTTCACGCCGGTGCCGCCGGGCAGGCAGTACATGATTTCACCGCACGAATTCACGCCGCACTCTTCGGCGGGGATGAATTCAACGGTCTTGTACTGGTTTGAAGGTTTCCACTCCCCGTCAATCAACGGGAGGAGCGCAATGTCGCCCTGGCCGGCGCTCAGACGGATGTTATCGAATCCTCCGCCGTTCTGGACGATGCCCGTTGCCGCCGTCGGGTCCATGGCTTCGTTAAACTGTACCTGCACGATGACGTTCCGGTAGTACGGGCCGCCTCCCATGTACGGGAACACGCCGAGAATGCGCGGCGGCGTGAGATCGATGGGCGTGCCGGTCTGGAACGGCCAGTTATACCCTTCCGCGAAGTACGCATCCGGATCATCGGATACGGGCGTATTGTCTTCAAAGAGGAGGCCGTCCAAGCCGGGCTTCAAAAATACCGTGTAGTCGATATCGGCCGTGGCGCTCCCCAGGTACTCCACCGGACGGAACACGAACGTCTTCCGATCCGCCGTAAACCGCACGCGCACCGCATCCGACGTCAGCGCACCCTCCTCTCCCTGATCCGTTCGGT
>Ga0315541_1002078_pt1 | contig 17271 bp, 19 predicted proteins | sample SalMarSW160190MG_FD_203095 | JGI IMG/M metagenome (GOLD analysis project Ga0315541, IMG submission 203095) | Salt marsh sediment microbial communities from the Plum Island Ecosystem LTER, Massachusetts, United States - Salt Marsh Sediment SW1601-190 ...
TGCAAAGCTCAAAAGGACTGCCACTCCCCTCCAGCATTCACATCTATCCTTTTGGACAATGGGCTTTCTTTTAAAGAAGTAGAAACTGGCTGGCTTTCTCATCTGGTAACTCCTCACGGTAAATTACCACTAAACATACCATGAGTGTTACCCATGTATCTCAGCCTCCGCAGGTTGAAGGGGGCTTTAGATAATCTCTATCTCTATATCATCCACGCTCTTTACCACTTTTCTCAAATCAACCAGGGCTATGGTGCGCTCAGAAATATAATGTCTATAAGCTGAAGAGGTGAATATAGTAAGGCATCTTCTGTCATACATTGTAGGTGGGGCATCTGGCTGGTGAGACCTTATCAAGACATTTTTGCCCAAGCGGGACATGATTTCCTCGAACCAGCCTCGCCCGAATTGAGGTCTCCCAGTATAGGGATCGATTCCCAAGAACTTCCCTTCATTTTCCTGCCAGTCCCCCCAGGTTATTTGATGCCATTCGGCGCTACCTGGCTTTATCCTACTTATACCTTCTAAACCTGACACATCGGGGAGTGCTCCATGCAGAGCAATGATTCCGTTTGGCGTGGACGCTGCCAGCGGCAACCTGGAAAGAACCTCACTATATCGCTGGCGAAGTTCGTCATCCAGTCCTTCCCAGAAATCGGCGGGGTGGAAGCTGACTACAGCATGGCCTTCGTGATTTCCCATAAGCAGATAAAGAGAATCGGGGTGCTCAGTTTTTTGCCCAAGCAAAAAGTTAATGTTCTCCAAGGAAGCTGGTCCCCGATCAACATAGTCTCCCAGAAAAACTAGCTTATTCTCCGACTTGAGATACCTGTGGATAATTTTCTCCGTGGCTTCGAGGTCACCATGAGTATCGCCGACGAAAATGATTTTGCCTGACTCCACCTGTATTAACTTTGCTTCCGAGGCAAACCTCTTCTCCGCCTCGTTGAGCAACTCCTTTATCTCTTCTCTGGTCACAGGACAAAGCTTTCCTTCACAGAACTGTGCATCCCACAGCATAGATGTTTTCCGTGGTAAAAAGCAACTCCGGCTTGGTCGGAGCTCTGGAAAGCCTCGCCCATAATTGTTTTTGCTTGAATGCCTTTGATATTATGCGAGTATGAAAGCCGGTCTGGTTTATGACCCAATCTATTTGGAACACGATACAGGTGACCACGTGGAGAATTCTCAGAGGCTGGTAGCTGCGATGTCTTATTTGAAAGAAACTGGAATCGAGGAGAAACTCACCTGTCTGCCTTCGCGCCCCGCCTTGCTAGAGGAGCTAGAGATGATACATACGACAGAGTACATCTCCTACGTTAAGAGCAAAGCGGAAAAGGGTGGTGGTTGGCTTGACCCTGATACCGTAATGTCTCCGAAGTCTTACGAAGCAGCCTTATATGCTGCCGGTGGGTTCATGGTGGCTGTAGAAGTGGTGATGAAGGGGGAGGTGGATAGCGCATTTGCTCTGGTTAGACCACCAGGGCACCATGCCATTCATGATCGAGCAATGGGCTTCTGCATTTTCAATAATGTGGCAATCGCCGCTAAATTTGCCCTAAGCAAGTTCAGCCTCAACCGTGTTCTTATCGCTGATTTTGATGTCCATCATGGCAATGGGACTCAGGATGCTTTTTATGCCGATCCCAAAGTCCTTTACTTCTCCACCCACCAGTATCCCTTTTATCCCGGGACAGGATGGATGGATGAAACTGGAACAGGTGAAGGAGAAGGAACTACGGTTAACTTTCCCATGGCTGCCGGCTGGGGCGATGAGGAATACTTGAGAGCTTTCAACGAGGTCTTGGTCCCAGTAGCCCGGAGATTTCAGCCCCAGCTCATCCTGGTTTCTGCTGGCTTCGATGCTCATTGGGCTGACCACCTGGCTATGATGCGGGTAAGTGTTAAAGGTTTTGCTCAAATGGTAATGATATTGAAAGAACTGGCCGCCGAACTATGCCAGGGACGTCTCGTTTTTACCCTGGAAGGTGGCTATAATCTTCGAGTAGTTACTTCTTCCATAAAAGCTGTCTTTGATGTACTGCTGGGTAATTCAGAGGTAGATGACCCTTTGGGAAAAGCACCAGCGGCAAGAAAGCCCGAGGGATTTGACGAGCATATCGAAAAAATAAAAAGAATACAGCACCTAGAGGGATACTAAACCAAAATTCGAAAATAAAAAGGCAAAACACGACAAATTCCAAGCACAAAATTCGAAATGATAAACAATATCAAAGCACTAATGACCATTGTGCTTGCCCTACAGATGAGAACCCCCGTTCCGGTGATGAGTTGCCTTGACTACCGAGCGTCTCTCAACATTGCCCAGTTAGTCAGGCTAGTGTCAGGAACATTAGATTCTTCTATCACTTTGAAGCCGAAGTGCTCGTAGAGCCGGACGTTTTGTCCTTCGAGCGTCTCAAGATAGCATGGCAGACCCTCTTCATCTATTCTTGATAGCATTGGCCTGAGCAACTTACTGGCATAGCCTCTTCCCTGAAACTGAGGGTCTACACCGATGGCTTGCAAGAACCAATGCTTGGAAGGGGCCAGTCGCCTGTGCACTGCGTCTATATATTGGCCAAGGCCCCTCATTCTGAACCCTCCGTATCTCCCAACGCCAAGAATCTCGGAGAGTGGAACGGAACGCAGCAGTCTCCACAGTGTAAGGGGGTAGTTGTCGGATGGCAGCCACACGGCGATTCCCTCCAAATCTTGAGATGTGGCATACACTTCGCCATATCGGATGCCAGTGAAGACAGATAAAGAGAAGAAATAGGGCGCTATCCTTTCCCGCTCCGCCTCGTCGGGGAAGTAATATTGGAGAGGTGGGTGATTCCAGAATGCCCTGATTAGTGCCTCAGTAGCACGCTTAACGTGAGACCTGTTCAATCGCACTATGTCGTCCTCATTACTGTTCATCATATGGCCGTCTGTTTTGTCTGTCTCCGAGGCCTGTTGCCAAATATGATACGGAACAGGTACCATCCAGGTCAACTACCCACGCGGCAAACAGCTCGCTATTTCATGCAATGCCATTGTTATGTACTTGATATCGAAGAGTTGGCAGAGACTGGGGTAGCAATCTGAGTTTTGGTATTTAAGTTTAGAGTTTTGAATTTGTTTAGGATTTAGAGCTTAGGTATTGGAAATTGGTTTGATATTTCCGACTAGGCTGGTCTCTTAGTGAAAGGCAAGAGTGCCCTCCACTCTCGCTTTTCCCACACCACCAGAAGCTGGCTGGAGATGCAGATAGAGCTGTAGGTGCCGATGATAACGCCGAAGAGCAACACCAGGACGAAATAGTGTATGGTGGCTCCGCCAAAAAGGAACAGGGCTAAGAGCACAAAAAAGGTGGTCAGGGCAGTATTTAAACACCTCCCTAGCGTTTCTACGAGGCTATCGTTTACAGTCTCGGCGAAGTTGGGTCTAATGTGCCTTGATACATTTTCCCGAATGCGGTCAAAGACAACCACAGTATTATTGATGCTGTAACCGACAACGGCAAGTAGTCCGGTGATAAACAGGGCATCAATCGCCACCCCGGCAAGCCAACCCAGGATGGAAAAGATGCCCACTATTATGAACACATCGTGGATGAGAGCAATGATGGCGCAGGTACCCCAGCGAAAGGGACTGGGCATGCGGCGAAACGCCCAGACAATGTAAAACAGCATAGCCACAGCAGCTATTATTACGGCGATGATGGCATTACGTGCTGTTTCTGTAGCTATATGGCCAGAAACCATGTCGTAGTCACGGACTGTAATCTCCCTGCCCAAGCTCGTCTCTAACCCTTCGATAAGGTCCTCTCGTTCTTGGGGCGATATTTCTCTGAGACGGATCAAAAAATCGCCTCCGCTTCCTTGAATTATAGCTTCGGGGTGCCCTAAACTCGTGAGTTCCTGGCGTAACTGCTCTTGCTCTACTTGGGGAGTAAAATGAAGCGTTGCGGATGTGCCTCCAGTAAAATCGATTCCAAGCCGCAGTGGGGCACCCAGTTGTATTTGAGAGATGACCAGGGCAACTATTCCTATAACTACGAGTATCCACGAAACAAGGAAAAACCACTGCTTCTTACCGACAAAATCCATCATCTCAGGTTCCTCATTTCGTTCGAAGTGGCAGTACTCCATAAGCTGCCGGACTGGCGACCAAACGGCTGCTCACAATGAAACGAAGGAAAGTTCGAGTGATAACGATGGCGGTGAACATAGATAGAGCCACGCCAATAGACAAAGTCAGGGCAAAACCCCTAACCTTGTAAGCGCCGAATGTGCCCCCGAGCCAGAAAAGGATAATACAGGCGATAAAGGTGGTGATGTTGCTATCTCTGATAGCGGTCCAGGCACGGTTGAACCCGGCCTCAACGGCAGCCCCCGGGCTGCGTCCTGCCCGCAATTCCTCCTTGATGCGTTCAAAGATGAGGACATTGGCATCTACAGCCATGCCCAGAGATAAAATGGCAGCGGCAATGCCAGGCAGAGTCAAGGTTATGTAAGAGGAAAAAATATTGAAGATAGCGAGAAGAAAAACGCCGTAAATCCCTAAGCTAAGGCAAGCCACCAGGCCGGGTAGACGATAGTAAACAAGCATAAATATCAAAAGTAGCACTATCCCAATGCCTGCCGCCAGTATGCTTTTCCTTATGGAATCGGCGCCCAAAGTGGCATCTACATCTCGCTGGTCGATGATTGTTAAAGGCAGGTCCAAAGCACCGGAGTTAAGCTGAATGGCCAACGTCCTGGCCTTCTCCAGGCTAAAGGAGCCGGTAATTACCCCCTTCGCTTCAATCACTGCCTCTACTGTTGGTGCTGAGATAAGCTCATTGTCGAGGAATATGCCAAGGGGCTTATTCAGGTTGCGGGTGGTAATTTGCTTAAAAAGAACCGCACCCTCCGCATTCCATTCAAAAGCTACTTCTGGCTTATTTGTTGTCGGGGCCAAAACCACAGTGGCATTAGGTTTAAAATACACTCCGGTAAGTTCTTTCTCCTGCCCATCGCTGCCAACTGCCTTGGCTATAACCCATGTTGTATTTCCACTGCTGGCATCAATCTTCTGTTCTCGGAAATCCAACTCGGCAATTTGCCCAATAAGCTTAAGGGCTTCATCAATATTCTTCACCCCTGGAAGCTGGACTAATATGCGGTCAGTCCCGAGCTTCTGAATTACAGGCTCAGTAACTCCGTACAGATCAACTCTTCGCTGTATTTTGTCGATCACCGATGCCATAGCTTCGGCATCAGTGACGCCAGGGTCTTTCTTAGATAGATCAGCCTCATAGAGCAACTGGCTGCCACCCTTAAGGTCAAGGCCAAGCCTTAGCCCGTTTGGACCAAGTAGCTTTGTGCTTACGGGCACTATGGACCATAAGGCGAAGCCAAACAGAGCAAGGATGAAAATTAATAAATAAACGTTTCTACTTCTCAATTCAGTCTACTTTGTGTTAGGGATTGTTTTTACTCCAGAATTCTGGGATTTTCGGGAAACTCTTGTTTGCTGCTTACTCACAGCCGACAACTCCCTTCGAACCAAGGCTAATGCTTCTTCCTTGGTGCTTAACTCACCGCTGGCATGAGCCTCGTTGACCATGGCGAGGAGTTTGCCAATCAATGGTCCTGGTGCTAAGTCAAAGTTGTTCATTATATCATGGCCATCAATGAGTTTCACCGGCAAGATTTTGGCTTGCTGCTTGTCATGCTCTGCCAGTATGTAGTTTATTAATTGGCAATGTTTTTTCCATTCCTCCATAGATGCCAGGGGCCCCCGGCTGGCCAGATAATCGGCTAAAGCCAGGAATAGAATATCAATGCCGACCTCGCCGGTATCCCGAAAGTAGCGATAAATTGCCCGTTGGGTAGGAAATTCCTTATTTGCCATCTGAACTGGGCGGAGATGATGATAGACAAGGCTTTCCACCACTCTTATTTCTCGATTGCTAAATCGCAACCGTTCCAAAATGTTCGCGGTCATAGCTGCTCCTTGTTTGGTATGCCCTAAAAATCTGGCTCTACCTGTATCATCAATAGACTTTGTCATTGGTTTAGCAATATCATGGAATAGCCCGGCTAACTTGAGTAGGACCTTATGGTTACTTCCGCTGGAAACTTCCTGGGATAAGTGCCTCTCTATTACGTCAGACCAAGGAGCAGTAGTTAGCATATCGTCGTTGCTGTACTCCCAATCGCTTTCTCTAATGAGGAATTCTACCGCAGCTACGGTCTGTAAAGAGTGTTCGAAGACATCCCAGAAGTGCACTGTTGGTTGCTCTACTCCCTTGCTCTCTGCTAGCTCGGGGATTAGAGTTAGAAGTAAGCCAAGGTTATCTAAGTATCTCAGATGGTAAGCAGCTCGGGGCAGAGTGAGCAAACGAAGTAACTCTTCTCTAACCCTCTCCCCCGAGACTTCAGTGATAGCCTGGGAATAGCGGCGAATTAAATATTCCGTCTTTGGCTCTATAGTGAAGTCAAGCTCGGCAGCCAACCTCACTGCCCGCAGCAGCCTGGCGGCATCGGCTTCAAATATTTGCTCGCTTACCCCCCGTACTATTCTATCCCTCAAATCTTCCTCACCGGAAAAGGGGTCGATAAGCTTTAGGGGGGATTGCTTTTCAGTCAAAAACCTTGCCGATTTTCGGAAACTCATTTTGGTGGCTGTGCTGGCAGTGACAAATTGGCTGAGCTCCAGAGCCATGGCATTTATGGTGAAATCGCGGCGGGCAAGATCAGATTCAATATCTCCGGTAAAAGGAGAGAAATCAAAATGCCACTCTGCACTACGCGATTCTTGGTTTTGTGAAGTCCCTCTTGGCTGCTCATCTTCAATCACCACCACTCTAGCTATGTTGTTGACATCATCAAGGAGCACAAATTTGCCTCCTATTTCTTCGGCTACTTTCCGAGCTATGGTTGTGGCGGCACCGCTTACAGCAATATCTATATCGTTGGTCTTCCTTTCCAGAAGCCAATCACGGATAAGGCCACCAACGATATAGCCTTGCTTTTTCTGGGTAGCTAACAGGTGGGATATCTTAGCCAGGGTGGCCGGTAAATTGCCGCTTTTTATGAAGGACATGACAGCGAATTATAGTTGTGGCAGCAGGAATTGTAAAGGTTTAGTTGCCGGACAGGGACGATGGCTCCTTTTTCACCTTTTCACGGAGGCAGAATATCAGCTAATTGCCCTGGCATCGCTTAACCTTCTCAAGATGATGAGGTTTACTAGGCATGTGAAACTTCTATAGCTTTGTGGCATTGGTTTCTACTTGTTCTAATACCCAGGAGCACCATCTTTCTATCCCCTCGCTGGTCTTGCAGGAAACTTGGAAAACCTCGGTTTTAGGATTTAGTCCTTTGATGGAACGGCGAAAGGTGGCAATATCGAAATCAACATGGGGAAGAAGGTCCATCTTATTTATTATCACAGCGTCGGCATCGATAAAGATCAGGGGATATTTAGTGGCTTTATCATCCCCTTCAGGCAGGCTGGAAATCACTACTCGTTTGTGTTCTCCCAGGGTAAATTCGGAGGGGCAAATGAGATTGCCTACATTCTCGATTAAGAGTAGGTCTATGTTATCCAGGGGCATGTCCTTTAGAGCTGACTCAATCATGGCAGCCATTAAAGAACAACTTTCCGGCATATTTCGGGTATTTATTTGAACTACTGCTTTTGCCTCGCTCTGCACTTTCTCAGCATCTACTGTGGAAGCAACATCGCCTTCGATAACAGCCATGTTCAGCCTGCCTTTCAGCCTCTTCAGAGTTTCTAGAATAAGACTCGTCTTGCCAGCACCTGGAGCTGACATAATGTTAATAGCAAAAATATTGTGCCTATCCAATAGCTGTTGATTTCGGTTAGCTATGGTCTCATTGGCCTCCAGAACGTTCTGGATAACTTCTATTCTTTTCATTCTACTTCCATGCTTTCGATATAGAGCTCTCGTCCCTTGGATATTTCTACGCTCTGGCCCCGGCATTTAGGGCAAGACCATAGAGTATCTTGGGGGTGGAAAATCGTGGAACAATTCCGACAACGCAATTGAGCTGGCACTAATTCAAAGTGGAGTACTGCTCCTTGAGCGATGGTATCTTGGCTAAGAGAATCGAAATAAAACTGAATACAATCGGGGACAAATCCTGACATCTCGCCAATTACTAAGTTAATTTGGATGACCTTGCTAGCTTGTGCCTCACCAGCTTTGGCTAAAGCAATATTAACTATGTTTTCAGTTACTCCAAGTTCATGCATTTGGTGAAGCGAAGGAAACCGCTATATTGTAAACTACTCCCTGCCTTAATTTCAATCCAGCGAAAGGTTCCAGTTTGGATACCGCGATACGATAAAACCTGTTATTTCCCCCACTCTATAGATTTTTAGATTTCGATTCTCCAATCGTGGGAGTATATGTTAAACCTTTTGGGACTGGCAAATCCTATGAGTGTTATTCCGTGTTTACTGGCTTCTTTTATAGCTAGGTCCGTGGGGGCAGCGATGCTTATAACTATGGGTATTTCGCAAAAGATCGCCTTTCTAATTGTGGAAGCCGTTTGTCGGCACGAGCTAACCAGGAGGCTATTCGATAAGTTGATTCCGTCTCTAATCGCTAGACCGATGGCTTTATCTATGGCGCAATGCCTACTTATATCCTCGACAAAAATCTCCTTATCTTCACAGATCCCGATAACATGTGTGCAGCCAGTCTTTTGGTACAAGAAACTGTTTTCGTTTAGCGCTTCTATCAAATCAAAAACTTCGCCTTTGGTTCGCTTTTTCTGAGAATCACAGTTTCTGGGAGTCTTAACTAATTCTTCGGGAGAGTTCACCTCAAACTCATTGCTCCCGAGTTTCTTGATCTGGGACAAAGAAGGGTCTATGCCTCTTGATTTCAAATTGCCAGCTATCATCTCTTCTAGGTCAACGGGAATGCAGTAGAATTTGTGAATTTCTCCATTGAGCTTAACGAGAATCTCTTCTTCGTGGACAAGCTCATCTGTCTTCTTCCGCTTACCATCTTTGGAAATTCCTAAAATTTCTATTTCGGTACTTCTTTTCCCCATGATTTGTGGAAGTCCTTTATATCATCTATTATGCTTCTGCAAGCATCGAAAGCTGGCTCTCTGTGAGAGGCGGAAACTGCTACCAATAGAATGTTCTCTGATATGCCTAAGAAACCCACTCGATGTACTATCGCTATATCCTCGACATCAAATCTGTCGATTGCTCTTTTTTCTATCTCCTCTAGTTTGCGGGCAGCGTGGTTATCATCCTCAAATTCCAGTCCGTTACCTGAAGGAAATTCACGTACGGTACCTAGATAAATTGATATCGCCCCTATTTTGGGGCCCTTCATCTTCTTGGTTATCTCATCGATAGAGAAGTTTTCTCTTCTTATCTCAATCATCTCGGCTCACCAATGTGATTACATGTTTGGGATTTATTTTCACAGGCCGGTCATTTAGTGTTCTTTTAATTTGGGCTCTTTGCAGTTTCTCGCTGAGGGAGCTATATCTGGCAGGTGTCACAACTTGCGGCAGAGCATGAGCTACAAGAGGAACTTCCCCCAATCGGGGTAGATGGCCCTTCATTGCTTTTAGAAAAGGAGGCGAAAGAGGAAAATATTCGTTTTGCGCCATTGTGACAGCGGGGGCAGGAGGCACTTTCGTTTGCTTGGGTTTGGTGGCAAAGCAATTCAAACTTAAAGTTGCAATTAGGACAAAAATATTCATAGATGGGCATTTTTAATCCCTTTCTTTATCAAAGGCTCTTAGGAATACGTCAGGGACTTGAGGAACTTGGGCGTCGATCCATGTTTTGAGGCAAATCGAGGAGCAAAAATTGTAATGCTCGACTACCTTTGGCCCTTTCCATCGTGAAACCATGAGCCAACCATTGAGCACCTCGCATGGTCGCTCCTCTCCACTACATTCCACTCTTTCACCACAAGAGTGGCAGATAAAATATTCTCGACGCATTTAAGTCTCCAGCCTGATTCGTTTCTTATTCCCTTCCTGGAATGCAGCCATGGATTAGACGGCCACCACCTCCTTAATTTCAGGCACCCGTTCCTTGAGCACCCGTTCAATCCCATCCCTCAAGGTCATAGTTGCCATGGGGCAGCCACTGCAGGCACCAATCAGCTTTAATGTCACAACTCCATCCTTGACATCTAGTAGTTGGACATCCCCTCCATCGGCTAACAATGCCGGTCTCACTTGTTCCAGGGCTGCTTGTACCTTTTCGCGCATTTTTGCCTCCTTACTTTGTTAAATATAGAGCTAAAACCGCCTATTGTCAAATTAAACTGAACTTTAAGCATCGGTCTGCTATCGGGCAGAATTATCACCGAACTAGTTTGTCCTCAGGGAAGTTGGTATAGGGGACAAAGATACTCTATAATACAGTTTTGGGAGTTTACCGCATGATCTCTGTGGAAGAAGCCCTGGAGAAGATTTTGAGCTATGTTGAGGTTCTTGAGCCCGAGCGGAAGCCTATTCTGGACTGTCTGGGGCAGGTTCTGGCTGAGGATGTCTATTCAGATATAGATATTCCCCCGCTGGATAATTCTGCCATGGATGGTTATGCCCTGCGAGCTAAAGATACTCGTGGGGCTAGTGAATCATCACCGAGACATTTGGTCGTGGTCGGAGAGGTTGCTGCCGGGTCTATGCCCACAAAAGAGGTCAGGCCGGGGACGGCTATCCGCATTATGACGGGAGCGCCATTGCCTGAAGGGGCTGATGCCGTAGTTCGATTTGAGGACACCGATGAAGTAAACCGCAAATCATCCGGTGGTGACCTTTCGCAAATCGGTATACTGTGCCAGGTCAAGAAGGGATTGAATGTCCGAAGCAGAGGCGAGGACATTGCCAAGGGAGATTTAATCCTTAAAAAAAGGAAGGTGCTTCGCCCTCAAGAGATAGGAGTGCTGGCCTCCCTGGGGCTCTCTACTGCGCTGGTTATCCGTCGTCCAGTCGTTGCTGTTCTAGCTACGGGAGACGAGCTTATTGGTATTGACCAGCCATTGGCTCCAGGTAAAATTCATGATAGCAATAACTATGCCATTGCCGCCGAAGTCTCTCGCTACGGTGGGATTCCCAAAATCCTGGGCATAGGGCGCGATTCGGTTCAGTCTCTAACCGAGAAAATAGATGAGGGTTTGGACGCAGATATGCTCATTACCTCCGGCGGTGTGTCTAAGGGAGACTACGATATAGTAAAGGATGTCCTGGCAGAGCATGGGGAGGTTGGCTTCTGGACGGTTTGTATGAAGCCCGGAAAACCGCTTGCCTTTGGGGTTATGAAGAAGGTGGAAGGAAGGAGAAAGGGGAAGGTGCCTCATTTGGGATTGCCGGGCAATCCCGTCAGCTCCATGATTACCTTTGAACAATTCGCCCGTCCTGCCATATTAAAAATGATGGGTAAGAAAATTCTGGCAAAGCCAGCAATCCGAGCGATTATTGAGGATGATGTTGTGAATACTGATGGCCGCCGCCTCTTTGCCAGGGTAAGTGTAACCAGGCGTGGTGGTCAATATCATGCCTCCGTCACCGGTCCCCAGGGCTCGGGAATCCTTACATCCATGGCCAGGGCCAATGGGTTGGCTGTTATCCCCGAAAGTAGCAAGGGGGTTAAGGCCGGGGACATGGTCGAGGTGCAGATGTTGGATTGGGGAGAGGAACAAGGCGAGGTGAAAACGTTGCCGATTGTTTCAATCGTGGGCAAATCGCAATCTGGTAAAACAGTGCTTATGGAGCAACTTATTGCCGAGTTTAAAAGAAAAGGATATAAAGTCGCTGCCTTAAAGCATGGTCGAGGCAGGATGGAAATAGACCACCCTGGAAAAGATAGTTGGAGGTATGCTCAAGCGGGCAGCGATGCCGTGCTTGTTAGTTCGCCTGGCAAGCTTGCCTTTATTAAAAGTTTGGACCACGAGCTTAATATTGAGGAAATTATGCCCATCGTTGGCCCTGAATTCGACCTCGTCCTTGTCGAAGGATTCAGGAAAAGCAAAACTCCTAAAATCGAAGTGCATAGAAAAGAACTCGGAGATGACTTATTGTGTTCTCCCGAGGAACTTTCGGCCATTGTTACTGATGGGTCATTGGATACTGATATCCCTCAGCTTCCATGGGGTGATGCAGTAATAGTAGCTGATTTCATAGAAAAGAATTTTCTGAGAGCTGTAAGCTGAGAGCTGTCAGCTGTCAGTGGTGAAGAAAATGTTTACCGCAGGGATATTGACCATCAGTGACAAAGGCTCAAGAGGGGAGCGTCAGGATAAAAGCGGAGAGGCTATTCGCGAAATCCTCTCCAGCATGGATGTTAGCATTGTAAATTACGACATCATTCCTGATGAGAAGGAACTTATTGTTGAAAAGCTGGTTAAGTGGGTAGATGAGGACGATTTAGACGTGCTCATCACCACGGGAGGAACAGGACTCACTCCTAGAGATGTGACTCCGGAGGCGACTCTTGCCGTGGTGGATAGAATTGTCCCCGGTTTTGCCGAGGCGATGAGGGCTGAGAGCCTCAAGAAAACTCCCATGGCCATGCTCAGTCGGGCAGTCGTGGGCACTCGTGGGAAATGCTTAATTATCAACTTGCCGGGAAGCCCCAAGGCAGTACGCGAATGCCTTGAAGTGATACTGCCGGCTCTGCCTCATGCTGTGGAAACGCTTAAAGGCCAAGTAGGCGAGTGTGGCATAGCTGAAGCTTAAGTTCAGGATAGCTTATCCGCTCCTGAGACTTTGGATGATTTCTCCCCAACTAGGTCTTTTCCCGTACATGAGCAGGTAAACCCTGAAAGCCTTGACAGATAATAATAAAGCCCCGACGATGGAAAGCACCATCACGGCTAAACTGGTCGCTAGTTCCCAGGCGGCAATACCAGTTACGCCCAGCCTCAGCATCACTGCTATGGGAGCTGTGAGAGGGAAAATGGTCAGCACTGTCCAGATTGGGCTGTTCGGGAATACAAAAAGTAAGGATGCAAACCAGAGGGGGACAAAGACGAGAAGCGTATAAATCATGGCCAGTGGTTGTCCCTCACGAGCGCTGGGGCTGATGGCGCCGACGCCCGCCGAGAGGGCGGCGAACAATAAATAACCCAGAATGAAATAGACTATCCCCAGCACCAGGAAGTTGGCCGGTAGTTGTATCGTGCTGAAAAAGCCGCCTATAGTGGATGAGGCCAGGTTTAAAAGGAGTGGTAATGAGGCCAGCCAGACGACCACCTGCACCAACCCGGCGGCGCCCAGCCCCAAAACCTTGCCGGTGAGTAGCTGCCGGGGGGAAACTGAGGAGAGCAATACCTCGATAAGGCGGCTCTCCTTCTCATCTCCCAGCCCTTCCACCAGGTACATGGAAGAGGCCTGCAAAGAGAGGGCCAGCAGAAGGCCAAAAATAGCGGGGATGATAACATTCCCGTATCCGCCCTGCTCGGTAGCCACCTCCCCCGTTTCGGTAAGTCTGGTCGTCACCAGGTCTAAGGGGGCCTCTATCCGGTATACCGTTTCGGGAGGTACTTTGTCGGCTAACATATTACTGGTGAGGAAATTCTTAATGACGGTGGCGATGGCCGAGGGCGTTTCCAGCTGTCTCTTCAGGGTATAACGGTTAATTACCCCGGTTGAGAGATAATCCGATGGAATGACGAAATACTCGGAAACATCGCCGTTAATCAGGGCAGCCGTGGCATCACTAGGCGTATCAAAGCGGACTAGCTCTATATATCCCTGAGTAGTATACTGGTCGAATCCGCCGGCTTCATCGACATAGCCGATGGTGGTTGTTTCTACTACCGGTGGCTCGCCGGTTGATATGAGCTGGAAAACACCTATGCCTATGAGGGCCAAGACTGGCACGATAAGGGTCATAATAATAAACGCCTTCCTCTTTATCATGTGTTGGAATTCGTGCCGGAATATCAACAGCGTCTTATTCATGATTTTTTACCCACCTCCTTCAGGAATATTTCGTTAAGTGAAGGAGTGGCTACTTCAAAGCGGTTGATTACCGTGCCACGGCTTAACAAATGCGCCAGAACCTGCTGGGGGGTTGTCTTGCCGTCCAGCATCAGCTCAGTGTAGCCTTTGTGGGTTCGCCTACCGGTAACTCCCGGTACTTCCCCCAGCTCACCTTTAAAATCCAGCAGCACCGAATTACCTCTATATCTTGCCTTGATTTCACTTAAGTCTCCGTAGAGGACGTCCTGCCCGTTGTTTATCATTAAGATGCGGTCGCATAGTTCCTCCACCTGGTTCATCTGGTGTGTGCTCAGGATTACGGCTTTACCCTGATTCCTCAGATCAGCGAGCATTCCTTTTAATAGCTCGGTGTTAACCGGGTCAAGGCCGGCGAAGGGCTCATCCAGGATAAGCAGTTGCGGGTCATGGATGATGGTAACAATGAACTGGATAATCTGCCCCATGCCCCTGCTCAGTTCCTCAATCTTCTTATTCTTGCTGGCTAACATGCCGGTTTGATTGAGCAGCTCGTTAGCTTTTTCTGTGGCCGAGTGCCTGTCCACACACTTGAGCGAGGCGAGGTAGACTATAGAGTCGAGGACCTTCAGCTTTTTATACAGCCCTCTTTCCTCGGGCAGGTAGCCAAGCCTATTCTTGGTAGCTTCATTCAATTTCTCGCCGAGGATGGTCACCTCGCCCGAGTCCGGCTTGAGGATGTCCATCATCATCCTGATGGTGGTAGTCTTGCCGGCACCATTAGGACCAATAAGGCCAAACATCTCACCTTGAGCTACAGAGAAGGACAGGTTGTCAACGGCGACCTTATCGGCAAAGGACTTTGCTATATGGCTGACTTCAACAGCAAGCATATCAGCAACTTCTTCCCAACTTCGCATTATATCAAATCGTCAATAGTTTTAGTCACTTTATAACAAATCGTAAAAATGTTTAAGACTTGACTCCAGAATTGTGGCCGAGCATTGAAGGACTCGGGGCGATGAGGGCTGAGAGCCTGAAGAAAACTCCCATGGCCATGCTCAGTCGAGCAGTTGTGGGCACTCGTGGGAAATGCTTAATTATCAACCTGCCGGGAAGCCTTCTTGCATACAAGAGTTTAAATTGTGCTTGATGAATCAAGCAACTACGTGTTTTAATATTCTAAAGATGATATACTAAAAGAGCCATGTCTCAATCTTATGTTTGCCAGTTACTGCGGGGTGTTGTGGAGCCTTTGTTGCTCTTTATTATAGGCGAATTACCCATACATGGCTATGAAATTGCCAGAGAACTGGAGCGGAGGAGCGAAGGCTACTTTAATCTTACGGCAAGCACCCTTTACTCCGCATTACGCCGTTTGGAGAGCAGAGGACTTGTGTCAAGCTCGTGGCAATACATTGCTAAGCAAAAGCGCCGATGTTATGAGTTGACGGAGAAAGGTCGTCAGATTCTGGCTGAAGAATTAGCTCAGTGGGAGAAGTTTCTTGGTGCTACCGACAGAGTTATAGACAGCCAGTGAAGTGGAAATTCAAATCTTAGGGGCCCATCAGCTCGAGTTAAAAGGGGCACGTTTAACTTCTCTATTGATTGATGGTACTTTGGTTGTAGATGCTGGTGGACTTACCTCTGCCCTTTCTCTGCCCGAACAGAAGAAGATAAAAACCGTTTTGCTTACCCATCACCACTTCGACCATACTCGGGATCTGGTTACTCTGGCAGCCAACGCTGGCTATTACTGGCAGGGGCAGCTGGAGGTTTATGCTCTGCGCTACACGCTTGATATTGTTACTAACTGCCTTCTTGACGGCAAGATATATGCCAATTTTCTTGAATATCCCAGTAAAGAGAAACCGACTCTCATACTTGAGGCTATTGAGCCTTATAGCAAAAAAACCATTGCTGGTTATAATGTTTTAGCAGTGCCGGTAAAACATTCCGTACCTACTGTTGGCTATCAAATCACCTCTTCGGATGGTAAAAGCTTGTTTTACACCAGCGATACCACAGTGGGAATATCTGATTGCTGGCAGCATATTTCCCCTCAGTTGCTTATTGCTGAAGTTATCGGACCTAATAAGTATGGAGATTGGCTCAAGAAAGCTGGTCATCTTTCCGCAAGGCTTTTGAAGGAAGAGCTTACTCAATTTCGCCGACTCAAAGGGTATTTACCCCGCGTCATCGTTATCCATATCGGGAATCTTTTTGAGCAAGAGATTAAGGAAGAAGTAGCTCAAGTGGCTCAGGAACTAGAAGCAGATATAAGCCTGGGCTATGAAGACATGAAAATCACCTTGTAAGCACCCATAGCATCTACTGCTATTCTTTCCTATAGGCAAGTATTTAGGGCTCGTGCCTCAAGGCTGGCGCCATGGCGACTCTTGGCATGGCGCCAGCAGTTTTCTTCAGCCTACCTTGGGCAGTTCAAGCTGGGCCTTCCTTACTTCTTCCTCGGGATAGGCATAATCTTCAAGTTGCCCCGCTAGGTATTTCTCATAGGCAGCCAGGTCAAAGTGCCCGTGCCCGCTGTGGGCTATCAAGATGGTTTTTGACTCACCCGCTTCCTTGCAGCGAATTGCCTCATCAATAGCCACTTTCACGTTGTGGCATGGCTCAGGACCGCTGATAATGCCCTCGGTGCGGGCAAACTGTACTCCGGCGGCAAAGGCGGCAGTTTGAGGTACAGCTACGGCTTCAACCAAGCCCAGTTTGTGGAGGTGGCATATAGTAGGTGCCATGCCATGATAGCGCAGTCCGCCGGCGTGAATTGGTGGCGGGATAAAGCCGTGCCCCAGGGTGTACATTTTAATCAGGGGAGTTAACCCGGACAAGTCACCAAAATCATAGGCATAAAGTCCCTTGGTCACACTAGGACAGCTTTCCGGCTCACAGCAGATAATGCGCATGTCGGGCTTCTTGCCGCTAATCTTATCCCGAATCCAGGGGAAGAATTGCCCGGCAAAGTTTGAGCCGCCGCCAATACAGCCGACAATAATATCGGGGTAGGCATCAGCCATCTTCATTTGCTTCCGGCATTCCTCGCCGACGATGGTCTGATGAAGCAGGACATGGTTAGCCACGCTGCCAATGGAATATTTATACTCCGGATGGTCTATCATATACTCTATTGCCTCGCTAATAGCCAGACCTAAGCTACCAGGACAATCAGGCCATTTTTCTAGCATAGCTCGCCCTGACTTGGTCTCGGGACTGGGGCTGGGGACACAATTAGCCCCGTAGGTCTCCATCAAGATGCGGCGATATGGCTTCTGGTCATAGCTAATCCTGACCATAAACACCTTGCACT
>Ga0315541_1002080_pt1 | contig 17269 bp, 13 predicted proteins | sample SalMarSW160190MG_FD_203095 | JGI IMG/M metagenome (GOLD analysis project Ga0315541, IMG submission 203095) | Salt marsh sediment microbial communities from the Plum Island Ecosystem LTER, Massachusetts, United States - Salt Marsh Sediment SW1601-190 ...
ACCCGATGGGCACCGACGAACTGGGCCGCGACACGCTGAGCATGCTGCTCTACGGCACGCGCAACACGCTGGTGGCCGCTGCCTTCATCACGATGGCTCGCCTGGCGCTGGGGCTGGCACTGGGCGGCCTGGCCGGTTGGAACAAGGGCCGGCTGGTGGACCAGGTTGTGATGGGAACCATACAGATGTTGATCTCACTGCCCATGCTGCTGGTGGCGATGATCCTCATCTTCGCGCTGAACATTCGGCGGGGCCTGCCGGTGTTCATCGTCGCCCTGTGCGCCGTGGGCTGGGGGGAGATCGCCCAGTACATCCGCGCCGAGTTCATCCGTATCAAGCAAGAACCCTTCCTGGACAGCGGATGGGCCATCGGACTAAACTCGCTGGAACTGGCGATTCGCCACATCCTGCCCAACGTCTTGCCAGCGCTGATCGTCATCACCCTGCTGGAGATGGGAGCGGGGCTGATGATCCTGGGCGAACTGGGCTTCGTCGGCGTCTACATCGGCGGCGGCACCGCTATCCCCGTGGGCGACTTCTCGCAAAGGCAGTACTTCGCGCTGCCGGAGTGGGGCGCGATGATGGCCGGGTCGCGAGCGTGGGCCCGCTCCCGCCCGTGGATGGTCATGTTCCCCGCCATCGCCTTCTTCGTGTCGGTCACCGGCTTCAACCTGCTGGGCGAGGGGCTGCGGCGGCTGATTGACCAGGGTCTGTTCAACTCGACTTTATCCATTTGTATTCGACCCCCATATCTGGGTTGAAATTGTAGCACGCACCTATATGCAGGGGGTCAATATTGCTAAAATGGCTCAAAATCGGCCAAAATCAGTGAAAATTGGCCCAAAAACGCCGAAATGGATAAAGTCGAGTTCAACACTGCTGTGTTGCTCAGTTGGCGGGGGATCGCCGGTGTCGCGCTCATCACCGCCGCCAGCATCTACGTCATCATCACCCTGGGCCCCGCCCCCTCCTACCGGCACCTGGCCCAGCAAGTCAGCGAGGCCGATCTGGTGCGTCACGTCGAGTTCCTCAGCGCACCTGGCATGAACGGGCGCGGCGTCGGCAGCCCGGAGGCGTACCGGGCGGCGGAGTACATCGTGGACGAACTCGAGGCCTACGGCCTGGACGCCCCGCCCGGTGGCTGGTTCAAAGAAGTGCCGCTCACGCTGGCCCGCCCGGCAGAGCCGTCAGAGTTGGCGCTGGTGGATGAAGAAGGGGTTGCGCTCACCGCCTTTACCCGCCTGGCCGACTATGGCGAGTCCATCGAGCATCACGGCGGCAGCGGCCAAGCCGAGGCTCCGGTCACCCTTGTCCTCTTCCCCCCGTCCACGGCCTTGAGCCAGCGGTCGCCGGAGGAGATGTACGCCCGCTTCAAGGGGCTAGACTTGAGAGGGCGCGTTGCGATGGTCATCGCCGGCAACGCGCCCGAAAACTTCGTCACCGAGGCGCTCATCCGGGGCGCGCAGGGCATGCTGATCGTCTCGGACGACGTGACGCCAAGAAACCAGGTTTTTCGGAAAAAACCTGGTTTCTACCTGGAGCGTCCCCCCCTGCCGGTCTTTCGCATCACCCCCGCCACCGCCGACGCTATTCTGTCCGGCGACGGGCTCGACGTCGAAGCGCTCCGGGAGGAGATTGCCGGGTTGGATGGGACAGGGTCGCCCTGGATCACCCGCGAACTGGACGCGTGGGTGCGTCAGCGGCTCCAACTCGAGCCGCCCGAGACGGTCACGGCGTACAACGTGATGTGGCTGCTCGACGGCTCTGACGCCAACCTGGCGCGGGAGTTGGTCATCGTCTCCTGCCACTACGATGGGTTGGGGCGCGCGCCAGCTCGACTGGGCTCGCCGAAGTCCGATGGCACGCTCTACCCCGGCGCTAACGGCAACGCATCGGGTGTCGCGGCGATGCTGGAGATCGCCCGCCTATGGCAGGAGCAGGAGTTCCAGCCCCGGCGCTCCGTGCTTTTTGCGGCCTGGGTCGGTGGCGAATTGCCCTACTCGGGAGCACACTACTTCCACGACCTACCCACCGGCTTCATCCATCGCTACGACATCACCTGGACCGGCTGGGCAGTGCCACCGGCGACGGGCTGGTGGCGCGTCAGGTGAGTGGGCGGGACAACCTGTTCAACCTGCTTGCCTCCAGCGCCGAAAGGCTGGACGTGGATGTAACTCAGGGCGGGGCGCCGCGCCACCGTTATCAGCAGTTGTTTAGCGGGGAGAATGGCACGCTGATCGTTACCTGGGGCGACCCGCCGCCCGCGTTGGCCGACGATACGCTGGGTAGCATCAACCCGCATCACCTGAGCCAGGCAGCCCAGGTGGTCAATTTGACGCTGATCACGGCTGCGCACGAGCCGAGATACTGATGCGTAAAACGTGAAGCGTGAGGCGAACTGGAGCAACTGACGTTCAGCGAGGGGTTTGATGGGCTGGGGGTTTGGTCGCCGTAACCGCTTGACTACGTTCGTCCTGATAGTTGCCGCATTGCTGATTGCCGCTTGTGGTAGCGGCGAGAAGGCCGCAGACGCGCCTGCGCCTGTCCCTTCACCGGCTGCCACGACGCCTGTCTCTCCCTCATTGACGGCTCCCCCTACGCTCCCTGTGACCTCAACCCCAACTGCCGCGCCGATAGATGAAAACCGCGCAGATGGTCTGTCGGAAGAAGAAGCCGCGACGCTCGGCAGCCTGGAGCAAGTGGACGACTATCCGCTCTACACCATGCACTACTACGGCGCATACGATCAGAGGGTATCTTCCCCTGAGAGTGTCAAGTGGCTGGCGAGTGCGAACCTGCCGCACCCAAACCTGATGTGGGCCTGTTCGCTTTTCGCCGCTCTTGGCGATGCGGACAGCATGCTCTATGGCCGCAACTTTGACTGGGAATACAGCCCGGCCTTGCTCCTGTTCACCGACCCACCGGATGGATACGCTTCGGTTTCGATGGTGGATATCGCCTACCTGGGGTTCGGGGGAGACGGGGCAGGCACACTGACTGATCTGTCCCTCGCCGAGCGTCAAGCGCTTTTAGATGCACCGCGCTTGCCGTTCGATGGCATGAATGAGCGCGGTCTGGTCATTGGCATGGCGGCCGTGCCGCCAGGGCAGATGCACCCCGACCCAGGCAAAGAGACCATCGGCCCGTTGAGAGTGATTCGCAAGATACTCGATCACGCCAACAACGTAGACGAGGCTGTTGCCATCCTCCAAAACTATAACGTTGATATGGAGGGCGGCCCACTCCTTCATTATCTGATCGCCGACTCGTCGGGACGCTCGGTGCTGGTGGAATTTTACCAGGGTGAGATGGTAGTCATCCCCAATGAGACAGCCTGGCATCTGGCGACGAATTTCCTACGCGCTTCGGCCGATGCATCGGCGGAAGGGGAGTGTTGGCGGTACGACAGGATCAGCCAACGCCTCATAGAAGTCCAAGGCCGGATGACCACGCAGGACGCCGTAGACCTCCTGGCAGAGGTGTCCCAGGAGAACACACAATGGTCGGTTGTCTACGGGATGAGCACCGGTGATGTAACCGTGACTATGGGGCGACAGTACGACAACCTGCACAACTTTCCTGCGCGCGATGAACAAGCCACACAATAACCTTAGCCGCCGCACCCTCATCACCCTGATCGTCGTCCTGGCCCTCGTCCAGGTCGCCATCCTGGCTTACCTGTGGAGCCTGTTCCGGCCAACTGCGTCTCAGGACGCCGCCGAGCCGGCACCTTTCCAATTCCAGTGGCCGCCAGCGAGCACGGCTACCCCCGCTGTGATGCACCCAACACCCGCGCCAGGCACAGTGGGGATAGTCGTGGGGCCTCCGGTTCCCGCTACCAATTACACCGCCGCCGCCCGTATGTTCGACGAGGAGCGGGCGCTGGAGCACATCGCGTACCTGGCCAGCGACGAACTGGGCGGCCGCCAGCCTGGCACCCCCGGCGGGCGGGCCGCCGGTGACTACATCGCCGCCCGCTTCGCCGAATATGGCTTACAGCCGGCCGGGGTGGACTCCACCTACTTCCAGACCTTCACCGTGCCCTATGGGCGGATCACGTCACCGCCAGTTCTCACCATCACATCCCACAGAGGGGAGACACTTACCCACACCTACGCCTACCGCACCGACTACCGCGCCCTGACCGGCGGCTATCTCGGCGCAGGAGAGGGAGAAGGGTCGGTCGTCTGGCTGAACGAGTGTCTGCACGATGACTACGCTGGCCTCGACATGGCCGGCAAAGTCGCGCTGTGCCGCCTCACCGCCGAACCCGAGGTCTATCGTCAGGCCATCGAGCACCAGGTCGGCGGCCTTTTGCTGCTGGATCGAGAAAGGGAGGGCGAGCCATTCCGGCGCGGGGGCTACCGCAAGACCGCCTGGGTGCCGCAGACCATCCCTGCCTGCCTGATCTCCGAGGCCGTCGCGCAGGACCTTCTCATCGGCACCGACTACACGCTGGACGACCTGAGCCTGCGCTTCGCCGCCACGCCCCTCTCCACCACCGTGCGGATAGCCGTGGTTCTTGAGGAACAGGAAGTGGTCGAGGCCCGCAACGTCCTGGGTCTCCTTCCCGGCTCCAACCCCACGGCTCCCCCCTTCATAGGGGGGGATGGGGGGAGTATCGTCGTCATCGGCGCTCACTACGACCACCTGGGACGCGAGCCGGACGGCGCCATCACCATTATGAACGGTGCCAACGACAATGCTTCTGGCATCGCCACAATGCTGGAGATTGCCCGGCTGTGGCAGGCGCAGGACTTCCACCCTGCCCGCAGTGTACTCTTCGCCGCCTGGGACGGCGAGGAGCAGGGGCTGCTGGGCTCCCGGCACTACGTGGAGAACCCCACGTATCCGCTCACTCGCACCGTCGCCATGCTCAACCTGGACATGGTTGGCGCGGGCGAGGCGCTGCAGATAGACGGAGAGGGGGCCGTGGCTGCCCAACTGCAGGCCAGCGCCGGTGCCTACGGCGTTACCACCACCCTCACCTTCGAAGGGCACAGCGACCACTTCTCCTTCTACGAGGCAGGAGTGCCCGCGGCCATGCTCATCTGGTGGCCCGACACTTTCTACCACACCCCGGACGACGAAGTCGAGGTCATTGAGCCGGAGAAACTGAAGACAGTCGGCGTCCTCTCCGCCCACACGCTGGCCGCGCTGGCGCAGGGACACGTCGAGCTGGAACAGGCCGTAGAGCGGCTCCGCGCCAGCATCGCCAGCGGTGACAGAGAGGCATTTCTCGCAGGACTCAACCCGAACGATCCTGACCTACAGGCAACCCAGGCCGCCTGGTTCGACAGCCTGTGGTTGCTGGAACTGACCGAGGTGACCGTCGAGCCCGGCCGGATGCGCATCGGCGACGGCGAGGCGGACGTCACCCTCACAGTTGCCTACCGCTGGGCCGACGGGACGGGGCGCGAGCTGTCTGTTTCCTACGACGTGCGGTTCGTGCAGCGGGACGACGCGTGGTATTTCGCCGGCTGCGAACTGGACGAACTCTCTAGCGATGTGGTCACCGTCGCCCGCTTCCCCGACATGCCCGTGGAAGCGCGTGAACTGCTCTCCACCACCCAGGATGCCTACCTCACCATCGCCGCCGACCTGGGACTGAAGCCCATCACCGGCGCTTGCTTCATCTACTACCCCGATGCCGCCACGATGCGGGCCATCGCTCGCCCGGCAGCGCCCTCACTCTCTCCTCCCCTCGCAGGGAGGGGCAGGGGGGGGTGGCTGGTCTCGTCAGCAGGACTGGCCGAGATCGCCTGGGGCCAGCCCATTACTCCCGCCGTGGTCAACCTGACTCTCAATCAAATGGGGTTGCCGCCCGACGAAGGAGCCTGGTTGCGCGAAGGGCTGGCGCTCTACTATGAGGATGGCGCGGAGAGGGAGCATTTGCCCATCCTCGCCACCACCGATGTCGTCACTCCCTTGTTCGGCTTTCCCGCCGGTTCGACTGAGTTCACCGAAGTCCTGAGCGACCTGCCGGACCAGGAAGCCCAGGCGCTGCGGGCCCATGCGTGGAGTGCCACCGAGTATCTCCTCGACCGGTACGGCACCGACGGCCTGCACGCCCTATGCACCGCCTGGGGCCGTAGTCACGACTTCAGTCGCGCCATCCAACAAGCCCTGGGCCTTTCCTCTGCCCGGTTCGAGTCCGCCTGGCGTGCTGACCGCCTCGACCCGCTGCGCGCCGACGCCGGGGGCATCCAGGCCACCATCGCCGCCCGCATCGAGGCGGTGCTTGAAGGGAACGAGGCAGGCTTCCTGTCCACCGTTACCCCGGTTGACCCCGGTCTGCGCACCGAGGAGCGCAATTGGTTCGCCGACCTGGCCGACCACCCCGTCGTCAGCTACTCCGTCGCCGGAGAACTTGTCGGCTGGTCGCAGTGGCGCAGTCAGAGACCGGCCACAGCGGCCATCGTCGCGCTGAGCGTCGAATCCGTAATCACCGGCGGGCAACCTATCCAGGTCGGCTACGACGCCCGCTTCGTGCGGGAGGGCGACCGCTGGCTCTACGCTGGCATGACCTGGAACAAGCTTACCAGCACACATTTCATCCTTAAGTACCAGGATCACGGCAAAGCGTGGGCGCAGCGCATCCTCGACCTGGCGGAGGCGGCTTATGCTCAGGTGACCGCCGACCTGGATGCGGCTCCCTCGTTGCCCCAGGAGATCAAGGTCTACGACGACGGCGAACTCTTCCGCACCTCGGTCTTCCTCTCCCTGCCCGGCTGGGTGAGCGGCTGGACCAGGCCAGGCGAGGCCATTAAGTGCCGGTTTCGGGACGACAGCGATCGCGCCATCCAACGCATCATCGCCCAAGAACTGACCCGCCAGGTGCTCTTTGCACAGGGGCTTTCCTCCCCCCTCGCAGGGGGAATTGAGGGGGGTCTGTCCTGGCTGCACGAAGGGGTCGCCAATTCCGAAGTTGGTCGTGTGCTCCCCCTGGGCATCCACCGGATGGCCGGGGAGTGCTCACCGGTTGTGCAAGAGGCGGTACGCCACCACGACGAGTTTCCGCTGCAAAGCTTGCTATCCTGGGAAGATGTGCCGGACGATCAAGTCGAGCTTTTCTCCGCCCAATCCTGGTCGGTGGTCTCCTACATCGTCGAGCAGCACGGCTTGCCGGGACTGCGGCGGTTCATTGCCCAATCCATCGCCTCCGACGATGTGGCTACTAACCTGCACACTGCCCTGGGCGTGGACCCGGAGCCCTTCCTGGCTGAGTGGCGGGAGTACGCCCGCGTCGCGGGGGTGCCGGATGACCTGGTATCGCTGGCCCAGCGCTTTCCCCCCGAGCGTGCCCTGGCCCACATCGCGGTCCTATCCAGTGCCGAGTTCGGCGGGCGAGAGGCGGGCGCTCCCGGAGCAGACCTGGCCGCTGCCTATATTGCCGAACGATTCGCCTCCCTGGGACTACAACCCCTCGGCGACCCGCTGGTACCCTCCCCAGCCCCCCCCTATGAGGGGGGGGAAAGGAGGGGGTACCTGCAACAGTTCCCCATCTCCTATACCCATCTTATCAGCGTCCCTACTCTCACCCTGCTGGACGCCGACGGCACGGGGCTCCACGAATTCACTTACCGCCAAGATTTCCTGGAAAGCGCCGGGGAGGGCATCGCCGAGGGAGAGTTGGTGTGGGTGCATACGGAAGACCTGGAGGGGATGCGCTTTGGCGGGGCCGTGGTCCTCGAACGAGACGTGGACGACCCGGCCGCTCGTGCCGTGCAACTGCAGGACCACGGCGCGGGCGGGCTGGTCATCGCCACCGATAGGGAACCCAAGGATTTCCAGACAGGCCACGTCCGGTCCATCTCCGGGTCACAGGTCACCATTCCCGTGTTCGAGATCACCGGGGCCGCCTTTGAGACCCTGCTGAATCAGTTGGGGATGGAGTACCGGGATCTATCATTCGCGCCCCCCGCGCTCCCACTCGGCGTACAGATGCAGCAAACCATCGTGCGCCTCCCCGTCGCCACCACCCTCACCGCCAACGCCCTGGGCCTGTTGCCGGGAAGCGATCCCAACCTGGCCGACGAGGTGCTCATCGTCGGCGCTCACTACGACCATATCGGCCAGTCGCCGGATGGCCTCTACTTCCCCGGCGCCAACCGGAACGCATCCGGCGTGGCAGCTTTATTGGAGATGGCGCGGGTGTGGCAATCGGCGGGCTATCGCCCCGCTCGCAGCGTGCTCTTCGCTGCCTGGAGCGCAGAGGAGTTGGACAGTGCCGGCGTCGCCCACTACCTGGTCCACCCAGCCGTTCCTCTGACTCAGACTGTGGGCGTGATTGCATTGGACAGCATCGGAAATGGCAGGGGCTACAGACTGCTGTTCTACGGCACGCAGGAGGACCTGCCACTAATTCACCGGATCGAGGCTGGCACCGCCGGGCTGGGCCGGCGGGCGCAGCGCCGGATCAGCACCGGCGAGGGCTGGCATACCCTCTTCAACTCCACGGGCATCCCCACCGTCAAACTCATCTGGGATGAAGCGGAAAGGGACTTCTATCTGCCCACTGACACCGCCGATCGCATAGATCCCGACCGGTTGGCCTTCAGTGGCGAGATCCTGACCCTGGTCTCCTCGTGGCTGGCGAGCCGGTAGTTTGACACTTATCTTCTTCGTTGTTCAGGGGCGGAAGAGCACCAGCCCTACTCCCATTCGTTCTAACGCTTCTTCCGCGTAATAAGTGACGATGGCGCTCGGATCATCAAGAGCGGCACAGAGGGCAGGGACGGCATCTTCGGGCTGGATGATACTCAGGGCACGGGCTGCACCCGCCCGGGTTGGCGCTTCCTCTGCCTGCAGCGCAGCAATGAGGGCTGGGACAGCCGGCGGGCCGATACGAGCCAGACTGTTGGCAGCGATGCGGGAAACGAGGGGGCTGGGGTCGGCCAGGCAGCACACTAGCCCCGTCACGGCTTCCCCAGCGCGCAATTCTCCTAACCCCTGCGCGGCGCAGGCGCGCACGTCGGGATCGAGGTCGGCCAGGACGGCGATGAGCAATTCCTGTACAGCAGGAGTGCCAACGGCGGCCAGGGCACGGGCAGCCCACCAGCGGCGGTCGGGGTCGGCGTCGGTCAGCAAGTCACGCAGAGGTGACAGCACCGCGTCGCCCTCGTGGCCCAGGGCCAGCGCGGCTTCCTCGGTGCGGGCATCGTCGCCAGCGGCGACGATGCCTAGAAACATCTTGAGTGCGTCAGGCATTCAGCTTCTCCTGCGCTACGGGTTCACCTACGGCGCGGGCGAAGGCCGCCAGGTCCGGTGGCATGGCAAAGCAAACCAGATGAGCCGGGCAGTGACAGTCGGAAGCGCCAAAGCGAGGGGCAGGAATGAAAGCGCCAGGAAGGCCGATCAGTGCCTGGGCCCAGACACACTCCCGCTTCCAGGTCCCGACTGCGTACCAGATTTCAACAGGCCGGGCACAAGCCCGCAGATAGTCCACGTGCCAGCGCAGTGATTTGGATGAACGCAGGTGCCGGGAAATCCGGGCGGCCAGTCCGCCTGGCCCACGGGCGCTGCCAGCGTAGGCATACCAGCCGGCCGGGAATTGGAAGTGGCCCAATCGCCCGACGCCGATGGTCGCGAGGCGCGGCAGCCTCAAAATCAGCACGTAGGTCCCAGGCTGGTCAGGAAGCATACATCCGGCGCTGCCATGAGGCACCGGCGCTCCAGGCCACGGCGCATCCTAGTGACAGCAATACCATGCCCAGAACATCCATGGCGCAGATGGCGTGTTGCTCGTCAAAGTGGTAGAACACCGGGCCTTCGTAGGAGGCGGGCAGGATCAGGGCCAATAGCCCGGCCAGTAACAGCAACACGGCCAGCGTTGCTAGCAGGATCACGCGCCACTGGAACATAGGGCTACTCGGCTGGCGGCGGGACCGGCAGATCCTCGACAGCCACGCTAATCCATTTATCCCCTTCTTCGATGAGCATTACCGGGATGTCATCGCAGATGGGGTACTTGCGACCACAATCGGGCTCCTGACACACGAGCCAGCATTCGTGGACCAGTTCCAGCCGACCAGGGTCGTCGCCGGGCTTGCGGGTCTCACCGCTGACACAATAGGGGCAGCGCAGGATTCCCAGCAGGTCTTCGTCTACCATCGTATCGGTCTCCTCAGGCGAGTTTTGCTTGCTTTTGCTTGCATAGTATAACACAAGTGAAGATAGCGTCAATGTGGTGTGGTGCTTCGAGTTGTTGGCCCAATGCTGATGCTGCCTCACCCCGGCGTCACAGTGAGGTAGGGGGTGGCCGTGGGGGTGGGGGTCTGGCAGAGACGCGCCTCCTCCAATGCGGCGGCGTGCTCCGAGGCCGGAGCGCCGACAGCAATGGCGTACTCCAGCATCGTCTCAGCGTCCACGCAGCGCCCGGCACCCAGGTAGGCCTGCCCGAGCGCGCCGAAAAGGTCAGCGATGGGCCGGTCGGAGTGGACAGCCAGGCTGGCGTCACCGGCCTGCACCAACACACGGGTAGCCTCGAAAGAAGTGACCGCCTCCTGCCAGGAGCGATCCGCTGCGTAGGCCCGGCCTAACGCGAACCAGAGCAGGGCGGGCGGGTCGGGAGTGGCCTCGATCCCCTTGACCAGGATATTGACAGCGACGCGGGGCTTGCCCAATTCGATTAATCCCCAGCCACGGTAGTAGTGGCGTAGGGGGTCATCAGGATGGGCAGTGGCGTACTCCCTGCCCAGCGTCAGCAGGCGGTCGGCATTGTGAGTCGTGCGGGCAGCCAGCCAACGGGAACGAAAGGTCTCTGGCTTCAGGTCAGGGCCCAGGGCCAGAGCCTGGTCGAAAGCTTCCAACGCCCGGCGGACACGACCCAGCAGACGCAGCGTCTCGCCGCGCAGTGCGTGGGCAGCGGCGTTGGTGGGGTCAGCTTCCAGCGCGGCGTCGGCGTCGGCCAGCGCCAAATGGAGTTTCCCCTGTGCCAGGTGGACAGTGCCGCGCGCGACGTAGGCTGGCGCGAAGTTAGGCGCCCGTTGGATGGTCCAGGTGAAGGATTGGAGTGCACCCTCAAGGTTGCCTGCTTCCTGATGTGCCAACCCCTCCTCATAGTAGGCCAGCGCAGCGATGGAGAAAGGGGTGGGCGTGGGAGTAGGAGTGGGGACTCGGGTCGGAAGCCGCTGAGGTGTGGGGGTGGCAGATGGAGAAGCGCAGGTGGCCAATAGCAGCGCCAGGTGACAAAATAGGACCAGGTGTGCTGGACGCATCAGAAGTCGGCCTCACTATGCAGGTCACGATAGGCCGGCAGCCCGCTGGCGCTCTCGGCAACCCGCACGGCACGGACGATGGCCTCAGCGACGACCTCGGCAGCGTAAGCTCCCACCAAGTTGACGTTGGCACTCTTGCCGCCTGTGGCCAACGCGAAGAGCGTATCTCCGTCAAACATCGTGTGCGCCGGGCGCACCGCCCGCGCGATGCCGTCCTGTGCCATCTGGGCCACTTTGTTGGCCTCCTCCTTGGTCAGTCGTCCGTTGGTCGCTATGACGCCGACGACAGTGCTGGAGGCGAAGCGCAGGACTGTCTTGCCGACCATACTCCGCATCACCGCCAGCGTGTCGGCTGGCTCATCGGAGCGGAGTTGGCGCGCTCCAGCCAGGATCTCCCCTGTAACTGGGTCCACCACGTCGCCGAATGGATTCACGGCGACCAGCGCCCCCACCACCAGCCCGCTGCCCAGGGAGACGGCGGCGGTGCCCAGGCCGGATTTCATCGCCCGGCCCGATCCCAGAATCTTTCCGGCAGTGGCCCCGGTGCCGGCCCCCACGTTCCCCTCAGTTACCGGCCCATCGGCTGCGGCCAGGCAGGCGGCATACCCCATCGCCGCGTCGGGCCGCGCCTCTGGGTCGCCCAGGTCCAGGTCAAAGAGAATCGCGGCGGGGACAATGGGCACCCGGGCGACGCGGGTGTCGAATCCCACATCTTGCTCCTCCAGGTAACGCATCACCCCCTCGGCGGCGGACAGCCCGAAGGCGGAGCCACCGGCCAGGAGCACCGCGTGAACCTTCTGTACCATGTGCAAGGGGCGCAGCAGGTCGGTCTCCCGGGTGCCGGGCGCGCCACCCCGCTGGTCCACCCCACCCACAGCCCCCTTCTCGCACAGCACGACAGTGCAGCCAGTCAGCCCCACCGGGTCGGTGGCATGGCCGACGTGGATGCCGGGGACGGCGGTGATTCCGTTGGAAATGGGTCGGGTCATAGAAATCTCCTTCGTGAGCTGGTTGATGGATTAGCGAGTTTGGTAGTTGGTCGGTCGGTCAGGAGGGGGAGGATGCGGTCGAGGATGACGTCGGCCACGGCGGCCTTGCTCATCAGCGACAACGGCTCCACGCTGCCATCTCGCCCGATCAACACCACCCGGTTGGTCTCCACGGCAAAGCCCGCATCCGGGGCAGTAATCTCGTTGGCGACGATCAGGTCCAGGTTCTTGGCTGCCAACTTGGCGCGGGCGTTCTCGACCAGGTTCTCGCTCTCGGCGGCGAATCCGACTACGACGCGAGGGAAGCCAATCCCCGCCCCTCGGACGGCGGTGGCGGAGAGGATGTCCGGCGTGCGAACCAGGCGCAAGGTCAGACCTCCCTCGCCCTTCTTGATCTTCTGCGGGGCGGTGGCGGCCGGGCGGTAGTCGGCCACGGCAGCCGCCATCAACAAGACGTCGGCCCGTCCCACGGAGGAACCCACGGCATTGTGCATCTCCTGGGCGGTGGTGACGTCTACGCGCTCTGCGCCGACAGGGGTGGGGAGATGGGTGGGGCCGGTGATGAGGGTAACGGCCGCACCCCGGTCCAGCGCCGCCTGGGCCAGGGCGAAGCCTTGCCGACCAGAGGAGGGATTGCTGAGAAAGCGCACTGGATCGAGCATCTCACGGGTGGGGCCAGCGGTGACGACGACCCGTTGCCCGGTCAGGGGGCCCTCCTGGCCCAGAATCCAGCGGGCATGGCCCAGGATTTCGTCGGGCTCCATCATCCGGCCCTCTCCCTCCAGGCCAGAGGCCATCCTCCCGCGGACTGGTCCGGCGAAGCGGACTCCCCGCTCCCGCAGTATGGCGACGTTGGCCTGGGTGGCCGGGTGGGTCCACATCCCGGCGTCCATCGCCGGGGCCGCCAGCACAGGACAGGAAGCGGCCAGTGCCAGGGTGGTGAGAAGGTTGTCGGCCAGGCCTGTCGCCAGTTTCGCCAGAGTGTTGGCGGTGAGCGGGGCAATGATCAGCAGGTCGGCGGCACGGGCCAATCCCACGTGAACGATGTGGGTGGGGAGCCCCTCGCTCGATGTGTACCACATGTCGGTGTAGGCGGGCCGGCCGGTCAGCGCCTCGAAGGTCAGCGGCGCGACGAAGCGGGTCGCCGATTCTGTCGTCACCACGTCCACCTGTGCCCCGGCCTGGGTCAGGTGGCTGGCTAATGTGCCGGCCTTGTAAGTAGCGATGCCGCCAGTGACGCCCAGGAGGATGTGCTTGTCACGTAACAAGGGGACAAGTTCCATGCCCTGTTCCTCGTTCCTCATTCCTCGTTGCTGGTTGCTGGTTCAGTTCATAGATGATCCGCAGCCCATGCAGCGTGAGCCACGGGTCCACCACGTCTATGACCTCTGTCTCGCAGGCGATGGCCGCCGCCAGGCCTCCTGTGGCGACGACCCGGGTCCTCGGTCCCAATTCGGCCTTGAAGCGGGCCACCATCCCTTCCACCAGGCCGACGTAGCCGAAGAGCAGGCCCGATTGGATGCTATGGGTCGTGTTGCGCCCGATGACCGACGGCGGCCGGGTCAGTTCCACCCGGGGAAGTTTAGCGGTCCGCTCGAAGAGGGCCTGGGCAGCGATGCCGATGCCGGGGGCAATGGCCCCGCCCAGGTAGTCCCCCTCCGCCGACACAGCGTCGAACGTGGTAGCGGTGCCAAAGTCCACCACGCAGGCTGGCACGCCATAGAGAGCCCGCACGGCAGCGGCATCCACCACCCGGTCCGCCCCCACGTCCTGTGGGTTCTCGTAGCGAATGTGCACGCCGGTCCGCACCCCCGCGTCCACCACCAGCGGCGTCTGCCCCATGTATTCCCGGCAGACTTGCACAAAGACCGGGGTCAGCGGCGGCACGACGCTGGCGATGGCGGCGCTGGTCACCTGCTCGGACCGGTAGCCCCGGTGGCGGAACAGTTGGTCCAACAATATGCCGTACTCGTCGGGCATTTTCTCATGGATTGTGCGGATACACCAGCGGGGACCCAGCGCCTCCCCTTCGTACAACCCGAATGTGATGTTGGTGTTGCCGATGTCTATGGTCAGGAGCATTGTGTTCCTCCTCAAGGCCGGCCGAAGTCGGCGATGAAGTAGTAGCCCCAATTGGTCTGGGCCACGCCCACGCCGATTTCCGAAAGCCAGGTGGTGAGCAACGTACGCCGGTGCGGGTCGTTGGGGGGCACCTCGTCCATCCAGATGTCCACAGTGCCCTGAGGTGTCTTTCTCTGCGCCCAGCATTCCGCCCAACTGGCGGGGTCGTAGCCCGTGCGCAGGATGCGCGTCTTGATGTCGGAGCCGTCGGAGCCGGTATGGCTGCACCAGCCGCGCTGGGCACAATCGTTCGCCTGCCCCTGGGCCGCCAGCGCCAGTGTCTCGTTATAGGCCAGCGGCGGAAGGCTGTGCTGGGCGCGGATTTCGTTGATCAATCGCACCGTTTCGTAGGGCCAGGTCGCCACATCGGCGGGTGGGGGGGCGGCTGGAACGGCGGTAGGAGGAGGCGACGATGCGGTGGGTGTTGGTGAAAAGGTAGCATCCAGGATTGGGGTGGGGAGCGGAACCGGCGTGGCGGTGGAGATGGGCGCACGCGCCACGACCGGTGCGTCCAATGGGAGCACCAGTTCCTGGCCAATCCCAATCAAGTCCGCGTCGGTCAGCCCATTGACGGATTTGAGTATCTCTGCTTTCAGACCGTAGGTCCGGGCGATGCCGATTAGCGTCTCGCCCGCTTTCACTACGTGCACGACCCAGAAACGAGATGCTCCCTCCCAACCGGCTCGCGGGGGGATGGAGAGCACCTGCCCCATCTGCACGACGGTGGAATCGCCCATTCTGTTGTGCAGTTGGATCGCGGCCATCGGCACGTCGTATTCCGTAGCCAGGCCCAGCAGGGTATCACCGGCCTGGACAGTGCGCTCTATGAAGATGGGTTCGGCTGGCGGCGGCTTCGTGGGGGGGGCGGCGGCCTCTGGAGGTGAGGTCGAGATGGGTGAGAGGGTAGGCGGGCGGGTTGGCGCGGCGCTCGGAGCTGCTGATGCCGTGGGCGTGACCAGAGTGCTCGCGGGCTCAGCAGCACAGGACGCCAGCAGGGCGAGCAGAAGACAGATAACGACCAGGCTTACAACGGAGACGACGCGTCTGCTCATGTGTCTGCAGATACATATACCCCTGGTGAGCCTGCTCGATCTGATAGTACAAATCAGCAAACTCGGCGAGGCAGGCTATCAGTTCACCCGCCGGGGACTCGATCTCTTCCGGCGTCAGCTCCGACGGCGGTGGTGTGGCGTCGCTCTCGATGATTCCGAGTATGGCCCTGTTACTGCTTCATCTCCTGTGACTGCACAATCTGATCCACCAGTCCGTACTCGACCGCTTCCTCAGCGGTCATAAAGCGGTCGCGGTCGAAATCGGCTGCGATCTGCTCCACTGGCTGCCCGGTGTGGTGCGCCAGCAGTTTGTGAAGCAAGTCCTCAATGCGCTTCAGTTCCTTATATTGGATCTCGACGTCGGGGGCATACCCCTGCGCACTGCCACCAGCCGGGTGCATATGAATGGTGGCATGTGGCAGCGCGTAGCGATAGCCTTTCGTGCCCGCTGCCAGCAGCACCGTGCCCATACTGGCCGTCACGCCCACTGCGTAGGTCGCGATTGGCGACTGCACCTGCTGCATCGTGTCGTAGATCGCCAGTCCGTGGTAGATGATGCCACCGGGACAATTTATGTATATTGAGATAGGTTTGTCTGGATCCTCACTCGAGAGGTATAGCAACTGGGCCACCACCAGGTTGGCGACCTGGTCAGTGATGGGCATACCTACGAAAATGATGCGCTCCTTGAGCAACAACGAATAAATGTCGTAAGCGCGCTCGCCGCGCCCCGTCGTCTCGATCACCATTGGAATCAACGCCATAGGCGGAATCCTCCCTATCATTCTTACTCGTCTGTCTCTTTGCTCTCCTGTGCTCCTGCTCCCTTGCTTCCTGCTTCCTGCTTCCTGCTTCCTGCTTCCTGCTCCTCTGCTTCCTTGCCCCCTTGTTCCTCAACAGAAACCGGCTCCGGGACCTCTCCCTTGGCGATGGCAACCAGTTGCTGCACCGCCTTGTTAGCCAGCAGGCGGCTACGTATGGTCTGTCGCCCCTCGTCGGAGTTAAGGGATGCACGCACCTCGTCGGCCCGGATGCCCCACGGGGCACTGATCTCATCAATATGCGCGCCGATTTCCTCCCCGTCTACCTCAAGCCCTTCCAGCCTCACGATCTCACCCAGCACCAGGGCGCGTTTGAGCCGGGCTGCAGCACGAGGCTCCAATTCCTCTCGCAGTTTCTCCACGGTCTTGTTCTGAAAACGCAGGTAATCCTCCAGCGATAGTCGCGCCTCGCGCTTCACTGCCTGCTCAACCTCTCGGACAACCTCGTCCAGCTCCTTTTCGAGCATCACAGGTGGGTACTCAACCTGAGCCTGTTCTAAGATGCCCTCCAATACTTGCTCTGCGTACTCCTCGTCGGCTTTCTGCTGTGCTGCCTGCCGCAACTGCTCTTCGACGTGCTTCTCTAATTCCTTGAGGGAGTCAAAGTTGCCGACAGTACGCGCCAGGTCGTCGTCCAGTTCGGGGAGCGTGCTATCGTAGACTTCTGCCACCCTGACGGTGAACTCGGCCTCCTGTCCCCGTAACTCCTCCCGTGGGAAGTCGGCTGCCAGGGTCAGCGTGAAGGTACGATCTTCGCCTGCCTTCATCCCCACAATGGCATCAGCGAACCCCGGCGCTGGATCGGCGCTTCCGGCATCTAACAGCATAGTGATGCCGTCTCTTTTGAGAAATTCCACCCCCTCGGCTGTCCGTCCTATAAGATCAGCCACGACCCTGTCGTTCAATGCGACCGGGCGCTCAACAGGCTCAAGGATCGCGTTCTGCTGGCGGATCTCTTCGAGCGCCTGCTGCACCTCTTTCTCATAGCCCCCGACCTCTCGGAGCTTGAGGCGATAGTCTCGATAGCCGCCCAGTTCCACCGTCGGGGGCAGGGAAATGATGAACTT
>Ga0315541_1002084_pt1 | contig 17232 bp, 11 predicted proteins | sample SalMarSW160190MG_FD_203095 | JGI IMG/M metagenome (GOLD analysis project Ga0315541, IMG submission 203095) | Salt marsh sediment microbial communities from the Plum Island Ecosystem LTER, Massachusetts, United States - Salt Marsh Sediment SW1601-190 ...
TCTATGGATCTAGCTATGGTTGGTGTAGCGGTGGTAGTGGTAGCCGACGACGGAATCTGCAGTGACATACGGATAGCCCTTGGAGCAGTAGCCCCAACCCCGATTAGGGCAAGGCAAGCAGAGAACATAGTTAGAGGACAGAAGTTGAGTGAAGAGCTGATAGAAAGGACAGCTTGGCGTGCTGCTGAGGAGTGTCGCCCGATTAGTGATCACCGAGCTTCAGCTGAATACAGAAGAGAGATGGTCAAGGTTCTAACTAAGCGGGCAATTAACCAGGCCATTTCTTATTCTAGGTAGAGGGTAAAATTCAACCATATATAGAAATAGAAGAATTGGAGGTATCCTGATGAAGCGGATAAAAGTGACAGTGAATGGTATTCTTTATGAGCTTAGTGTGCAGCCCTGGGAAACATTACTCGACGTTATCAGAGAACATTTGGGATTAACTGGAACAAAAGAGGGTTGTGGGCTTGGCGAGTGTGGGGCGTGCACCGTTATCATGGATGGCAAAACGGTTAACTCGTGTTTGGTGCTGGCTGTTGAAGCAGATAGCAGAGTCATTACCACTATTGAAGGATTAGCTAACGGAGATGAACTGCATCCCATCCAAGAAGCATTTATCAAATGTGGAGGCCTACAGTGCGGCTTCTGCACCCCGGGGATGATAATGTCGACGAAGGCGCTACTCGAGCAGAACCCTAGTCCAGATGAAGAGGAGATAAGGAAGGCGATAGCTGGTAACTTTTGCCGCTGCACTGGATATACCAAGATTATTGAATCTGTAAAGGTGGCAGCTAAGAATATGCAGAGGGTGAAATAAAGATGGCTGAATATTCATTGATAGGTAAGCCAATACCTCGGGTAGATGCAAAAGCCAAGGTTACGGGAAAAGCAAAATACGCTGCTGACTATTCATTACCTGATATGCTGTGGTGCAAATTGCTAAGGAGTCCCTATCCCCATGCCCGAATCCTCAACATCGATACCAGCCGGGCTGAGAGGTTGTCGGGGGTAAAAGCAATAGTTACCGGCAAGGATTTTGGCGGCTGGACATGGGGCTGGATGGCTAGTACCAGGGATGAGCCTCCCCTGGCAGTAGACAAAGTACGCTACATGGCCGAAGCGGTAGCTGGAGTAGCAGCGATTGACGAGGACACGGCTGAGGAGGCTTGTGGCCTTATCAAAGTTGATTATGAAGAGTTACCCGGGGTCTTTGACCCAGAAGAGGCTATGCAGGAGGGAGCACCCAAGGTTCATGATTATGTCCAGAATAATATGAGCGTAGAATACCACTGGAACTTTGGTGACGTAGAAAAGGCTTTTGCTGAATCAGATATCGTCCGTGAAGATAAGTTCAGAACTTCAAGGGCGACTCATGGCTATCTGGAACCACCAGCTATCCTCGCCTTCTACGACCCTACTGGTTATATTACCGTCTGGGCAGCAAAACAAAGTCCCTACTTTCTTTATCGGCACCTCGCGGCGTGCTTCAAACTACCGCTAAGTAGGATAAGAGTTATTCAACCGTTCATTGGTGGCGGCTTTGGCGGCACAAAAAATGATTCGCTGGCAGGAGATTTTTGCGCGGTTTTACTATCCAAACTGACGGGAAGGCCAGTAAAATATGTGGAGAGCATGGAAGAGGAGCTTACCACTAGTCGGCGGCGCCATAGCATGATCGTTTACAGTAAGATGGGAGCTAAGAGAGATGGGACCCTGACTGCGATACAGCATCGCGTCATCGCCGATGGGGGTGGATATACCGCTGTTAGTCCCCTTACCATGTACCTCGCTGGGTTTGCAACACCACTTCCCTATAAGCTGCCAAACTTCAAGTACGATGCCTACCGTGTCTTCACCAATAACCCCATAGGGGCGGCAATGAGGGGACATGGAATTACCCATAGCCGCTTTGCTGCTGAAATTCAGATGGAAATGATAGCTGAGGAACTGGGGATTGACCCGGTAGAGATAAGGATGCGAAATGCTATTGACAATCCAAAACCGGGCGCTATATATGAGACCATCAACAAAGTAACGTTGAAGACTTGCGGCATTAAGGAGTGTATTGAAAAACTTGCCCGGGACCCAATCTGGCGAGACCGGGACAAAATGCCTCGAAAAGAAGGTAATATTTCCTGGGGTGTTGGCCTATCAGGCACTTCATACCTGGGTGGAGCGAGACAATTGGGACACCAATCATGCGCCGCTGTTGTCAGAATTTGTGAGGACGGCACAGTCAATCTCATTACCGGAGCTACAGATTGTGGCCAGGGCTCTGACACGGTACTATGCATAATTGCCGCTGAGGAATTAGGGATTAAACTAGAGGATATAGATATAAAGAGAGTGGATAGCGCCTATACTCCCGTCGATCCCGGCAGCTATGGTAGCAGGGTAACTATTTTAGCCGGACAGGCCACCCAAAAGGCAGCACGCGAAGCTAAGAAACAGCTTTTGGAAGCTGCTGCCAAAACCTGGCAGGTAAAGCCTGAAGAGGTTGAAATTAGAGAAGGACAGGTCTTCGTCAAATCAGACCGGCAAAAAAATATGCCCTTTAGCAAACTAGCGAAGATTGCCTGTTACTCAGGCACCGGGGCTGTTATCCTGGGTACTGGTTACTCCAGCTACGGGATAGAACCTTTAGACCTCACCACTGGTATAGGTAATGGAGGGACTTCTTATAGCTTCACTTCCCAGTCTGCCAGGGTAGGGATAGACATGGAAACGGGAAAGATAACTATTACCGATTTTGTCATTGCTTCCGATTGTGGGAGACTACTCAGCCCCATAACAGCTGAAGGGCAGATTGAAGGGGGGGCTGTTCAAGGACTGGGGCAAACTGTATATGAAGATTTCATAATGGATAAAGGTAAAACACTGAATCCCACCTTCCTGGATTACAAGATGCCCATGTCCATGGATGTACCCAGGATGAAGTTGATAGATGTTGAAACAAATGACCCGGATGGCCCATTTGGCGCTAAAGAGGCTTCCGAAGGGAGTATTGTAAGCACACCGCCGGCGGTAATTAGTGCCATCCATGATGCCACTGGGGTGTGGTTTAAGGAGCTTCCAGTAACACCAGAAAAGGTCATACGGGCGTTGAAGCTATCGAGTCGAGCGTGATGGCTGCCTTCAACCTCGATTGCTTTATGACTGCCATTAGTTGTTCATCTGTTAGCAACATCTTTTTGACCGAGTTTGGAACTTTGAGTCTGTTGCTTTCTTCGTTCATTGGTCCCGTACCCTTCGCTGGCCTTTGAGATCAATGTCGGCGTTCAGGGTCTCCGCCGACGATTACCGGTTTCCCCTTTAGCTTCGGGTTAAGCACCTGCTCCACAGAAACGAAGAAGGCATCCAGATCAATATGAAAGATACAGCGAGCCATGAAACAGCATATAAACTAGCACACAGAGCAGATAAAGCCAACTTTTCATCATTTTGTGATTTTTTAACTCTATAGCGTATCTTGGAGACCGCAGCCTATTGACAGTTCCTTCGCTAGTGATACAATAATACTTTAGGGCTCGTACATATGAAAAGACTTAGCATCTTCTTGATTACGATAGCTTTAATTACAGGGATGGTAGGGTGTGGTGGTGCCCCTGCTGTGACTGAGTACGGCCTCACTATCACCAGTACCATCGGAGGATCAACCACCCCTGCCACAGGGACTCATACCTATGATGAGGGTGACGTGGTCGACTTGGTGGCCGAGGCTGAGGAAGGCTACTGCTTTGTCAACTGGACTGGCGACACAGACACCATCCACGATGTCAACACTGCCACAACCACCATCACCATGAACCACGACTACTCTATCACCGCCAACTTTGTGGAGGTAGCGGTATATTCCCTCACTATCGACATAGGCCCTGGAGGGGAGGTAACCACTCCTGGAGAGGGGACTTTTCTCTATGATGGGGGGACAGTGGTCAATCTGGTCGCCGCCGATCGTGGAGACTTCGTGGGCTACCGCTTTATCAACTGGGTTGGCGATGTGGGCACCATCGCCAACGTTTATGCTGCCGAGACCACCATCATCATGAACGGCAACTACCATATCACCGCCCACTTTTCTAAATACATGGTCTCTGCAGCCGTCGCTCACACGGTGGGGCTCAAGGCCAGTGGCCTCGTGTTCGCCACGGGATTGGACGACGACGGACAGTGCGATGTCGGCGCTTGGTTCCTGTGTAACCAGGTCTCCGCAGGGGGCTACCACACGGTCGCGCTTTTTGACGGTGGCGATGTGGACGCCACTGGATTGAACGACGATGGGCAATGCGATGTCGGCGGTTGGACGGACATAATCCAAGTTTCTGCAGCCGGCTGGCGCAGTGTAGGGCTTCAAGTCGACGGCACCGTGGTCGCCGCTGGCCGCAACAACTACGGGCAGTGCAATGTCGGCAGCTGGACGTACATCACCCAGGTCGACGCAGGCTGGGGTCACACGGTGGGGCTTAACAACGACGGCACCGTGGTCGCCACGGGATATGACTTTTCCCATCAGTGCGATGTCGACGCCTGGACGGACGTCGCCCAGGTTTCCGCAGGCGGCCATCACACGGTGGGGCTTCAAGACGACGGCACCGTGGTCGCCGTGGGCAACAACGACTACGGGCAGTGCGATGTCGGCGGCTGGACGGACATCGTTCAGGTCTCCGCAGGCTGGTTTCACACAGTGGCGCTTAACAACGACGGCACCGTGGTCGCCACGGGATTGAACAACTACGGGCAGTGCAATGTCGACGCTTGGACAGACATCGTCTGGGTTTCCGCAGGCGCCGGTCACACAGTGGGGCTCAAGGCCGACGGCACCGTGGTCAGTGTGGGCGACAACGACTACGGGCAGTGTGATGTCGACGACTGGGAGCTGGGTGGTATGATGATCATTACCTAGCGCCTCCACCCATAAGGGCGGAGGTGCGATTATATTGCCGTTGCGAGCTCTTCGCTTTCTGTCATTGCAAGATCCCGCAAGGAAAGTGGGGGCAACTGTGTTTTTCTCTACGCCCTATCACTGCGAGATTAGGGAAGTCAGCCGAAATAATCCGGCGGGTAGAGCATAGCGTACCGGCGGCATGGGCAACGAGGCGGCGAAGTCGAGGTCCAGACTACACATAAGGGTGAAATTGCACATCGGCCTGTTTTGTTACCTCACTACACAAAGTAGCGTTTTGTGACTCCCTAACTCTATATTATGTCCTGGACACCGCAAAAAATATTAACCTTTGCTTTGGATTAGGGCATACCGGAATGGATGCCGAAAGGGCGCGCTTCATAGGAAGCAGAGGCAACTACGCCGCGGTGCACAGGGTCTCCGCCGACGATTACCGGCTTTCCCTTCAGGTCTGGGTTAAGCGCCTGCTCCACAGAAACGAAGAAGGCATCCAAATCAATATGGAAGATACAGCGAGCCATGAGACAACATATAAACTAGCACACAGAGTCGATAAAGCCAACTTTTCAGCGGATTGTGACTCCTCAACGCCATAGTATGTCTTGGAAACTGTAACCTATTGATAATTCATTCACTAGTGATATAATAGCATTTTAAGGCCAATATCAGGGGGAAGATATGTCGTCGCTACCTAAGATCCTGATTGACTATATCAAAGAAGGCAATGTCGTATTGTTCTTGGGTGCCGGTGCCTCTATTGGAGCGGAACACCCTCAGAAGAAGCAAATACTTAGCGGCAAAGAGCTTGCAAAGATGCTAGTGGACAAGTTTCTAGGATCAGAGTACCGCGACGTTCCATTGCTTCGAGCTGCAGAATTGGCAATAGCTCAGTCAGATTTATTTACATTTCAAGATTATGTTGCTTCGATATTCCGTGAGTTTGGCCCTGGTGATCATCATAGATTGGTGCCGAGGTTCTTCTGGAAAGCGATATTCACGACGAACTACGACTTGGTGATTGAGCGGGCATACGAACAGGCAATAGCGGCACAAAAGAATCTGCAGACTATAATTCCGTTCTTGAAAAACTCGGACAGATTGGAAGATAAACTAAAGGAACCAGGCAGTATTCCGTATGTCAAACTGCATGGTTGTATTACAGCCCTCAGGGATCCGGAGATTCCTTTGATCGTTACAACAGAGCAGTATCTTGAGCATCGCAAATATAGGAATTTCTTATTCGAAAGGTTCTCGTACTTGGCTTCTCAATTTCCAGTATTGTACGTAGGGTCAAACTTGGAAGATTTCGACATTCGAGCGATATTGCAGGACCTGAGAAGAACTAAAGAGACCACACCTCATTCTTACATTCTTCTACCAAAACTGAAGCCAGCAGAGAAGACTTTTTGGGAGGGTTTCTCTTTCTTGTCCTGCATCGATATGACATTTGAAACGTTTCTGCATGAGATTGATGCTGAAGTCCCTGAAAAGTTTAGGAAGCTCTTCGAGGTTAAGGAAGCATATGAGCATCCAATTTGCGAGAGATTCGAAAAAACAGTAACCGTGCCAGAGAGCGTGAGGACGCTGCTGTCTAGAGATCTTCAGTACATTAGCAAGGACTATAAGCCTACTCCGCTCACGCCTCAACAATTCTACAAGGGATACTATAGGGACTGGTCACCTGTTGTCTACAACTACGACTTCAGAAGGGGTATTACTGATAATATAATCACAGAGATATTCTTACAGGATGAGAGCGAAAGAGGACGGTTCGAAGAGTTCTATCTGATCAAGGGACATGCTGGGGCAGGGAAATCCATACTAATGCAGAGGTTAGGATGGGATGCAGCAACCGATTTCAACAAGCTTTGCCTTGTGTTAAATTCTGGTCTTTTTCCCGAATATGAGTCTTTGCTGGAACTCTATAGGTTGTGTGCTCAAAGGGTGTTCGTATTTATCGACCCCGTCTCGAGAAACAGTGAACTGATAGAGTTGTGGTTGAAAAGGGCAAGAAGTGATAAATTCCCACTAACGATCATTGGCGCTGAACGAAACCATGAATGGAATGTATCTTGTGTAAGTCTAGCTCCTTATGTCACGGAGACTTACGAGTTACAGTATCTAAAAGAGCGGGAGATCAAAGAGCTGCTCAGTAAGTTAGCTGAATATAAGTTGCTCGGGTATCTTGAGAATCTGACTTATGAGCAGCAGAAGGAAGAGCTAAGCCAAAAAGCTGGAAGACAACTGTTGGTTGCTCTTTATGAAGCCACTTCTGGGAGATCGTTTGAAGAGATCATTTTCGATGAATACAAATCAATCGTTTCTCCTCACGCTCAATCGGTGTACCTGACGGTGTGCATGTTGCACCAACTTGGTGTACCTGTTAGAGCGGGATTGATATCAAGGGTGCATGGCATCACGTTTGCCGAGTTTAGTGAGCGGTTTTTCAAACCTCTGGAATTCATTGTGTTCGCCATGGAAGACAAGAATAACAGAGACTATGTCTACCTTTCCCGACATCCTATTGTGGCGGAAATGGTGGTAGAGCGGGTGCTGGCAGACCAGCAAGCAAGATTTGATGAGTATCTGAGAATATTGGGGGCACTTGACTTGGGATATAGTTCAGATAGATACGCTTTTATCAGGCTCGTAAATGCGCGGGAGCTTATGCGCTTCTTTCGAGACCCACAGTTAATACGAAGTGTGTACAAGGCGAGCATCGATCGGGTTGGTGAAGACCCCCTTCTGCTGCAGCAAGAGGCCATATTTGAGATGAATTCTGCGGATGGAAGCATTGAAAAATCAGGCGAGCTCTTGCGGAAAGCCCTCAGTTTCCAGCCCAATAATAGACTCATTAAGCATTCTCTTGCGGAATTGGCCCTAAAGAAAGCTGAGAAGTCAGAGACCGAGCTGGAGAAGAACAAGTACAGACGTGAATCGGCGAAGATATGTAGAGAACTATCAAGAGATAACTCTACAGCTTACCCGTTCACTACGCTAATTAAACTCGGGATCGAAGAACTGTCGGAAGTAGCAGGGAGTGGCGATGAGGCGACAATTGAGCGCAAAGTGAGTGAAATAGAGCGATTTATTGCTGAGGCGAAGCAACAATTCCCTGAAGATAGTTTTCTTCTTTACGAGGAGTCCAGATTCTGTGAACTGCTAGACAGAAATCCTGAGGCAAAAGCAGCGTTGGAGCACGCGTTCTCCAACAATAAGGGAAGTCCTTTCATAGCGGTCAGACTGGCAAGTCTATATGAAAATAAGAGCAATGACCCTGAAAGAGCCATAATAGTACTGTCAGAATGCGTGGATGCGAAGCCCTCTAACAAGTATGCCAACTATAACTTGGCTATGTTATTAGCGAAATATCATCCGGAGATGAAGGCAGCCATAAAAATGCACCTGAAGAGATCGTTTACTGACGGGGACTCAAACTATGCCGCGCAATTCTGGTATGCTAGGTTCCTCTATATCGATGATCCTTTCGGAGAGGCAAAGAAGTATTTCAATGCACTTGCTCAGGCTCGTCTAAATCCAGAAATCAAAGAGGCATTTCGGGGGCTGATTACCGATGCGGGAAAGGCGATGATCTTTTGCGGCGTTGTGAGCAAGAAGGAACACTCTTTTGGTTTTATCAGGAGGGACGGATATCAAGACATAGTGTTCGTTCATAGAAATGACATAGATGAGAGAGAGTGGGAAGATCTGAGAGGAGGAAACAGAGTGGAATTCGAAATGGGGTTTTCGTACAGGGGACCTAAGGCAAGATATGTTAGGAAGGAAACTGTGGTGCGCGGAAAGTGATTCCCTTCGCTACCCAGTCAAAGTTGTTGATAGTTGCGCGATGATATAGTATGTTGTTATCTCATAGTTCTCCTAGGTCTTCGATATCAGGTACACCACGGCAGCATTGCACCTTTTAGCGTTTTGTGACTCCTTAATTCCATAGTATGTCTTGGACACCGCACAAAAACTATTGACAGTTCCTTCGATAATGATTCATAATACTGTGAGGTTAATATCTAGTTGGTAGTCGAGTGCTAAAATTTGGTTCACCCAGAGTTGGGGATAAACGAAGTATGTTCATTTATCCAGGGGTAGGCGATATTCTGTGCATTGAAGGGGGTAACCAGAATGGTAAGGGCAAAAGACTCAGAAAAAATTTTTGAGATGTTCGTCTCAATGCCATATGGTAAAGACGATGAAAGTAAAAATTATTGGAACAGGTTCTATCACCATGCTATTACCGGTATGAAGCCGCTTTTTGAAGGAAGGGGGTATTCGTTGAATTTCCTCCGTCCTAAAGAAATGCCAAGTGCACTTAAGCTAAAAGAAAGTGTTAAAGAGTTAATTAATCGATGTGATATATGCCTTGGAGTAATTACAGGACTGAATCCTAATGTATTTTGGGAACTTGGGTATGCTGATAGTAAAGGGAAGCCTATTATTCTTATAGTAGACGAGGTTGTTGATGAGGCGGAATACTCCCCTGTACTTATTGTTGAAGTCTTAAAAGAATTTTATGAGGGTAAAATGTTCCATCAAGATCCTCCGGATGGAACTCGTGTTCTGGATTTTCAGGAAAGATTATTACGTTACATTGACTTAGGGGTTAATATCGTTAGAGGGAAGAAAGTACCACCACCGCAATATAATATTTTCAGTGATCGTATTGAAGCTCAAGAACCACAAATAATCATAAATGCTAAAAAAACAATTGACCTTATAACTACTAATCTTAGCTATTATGCAGATTTTGATGAGTTTGTCGCTACATTTGATGGTAAAGAACAATATGCATTTGATCCACCAGTCAACAAAGGTGTGAGAGTCAGAATTTTGATATTAGATCCAGAAAGTGTAATTACAGAATATAGGGCAAAACAACTTGGAAGGGGACACGAAGTTGCTGAATATCGTGAAGAACTTCGTCAATCTGCAAAAAAATTTTACCAGCGTTATATAGACAAAAAGAATGTAGATATTAGAATTTATGATGACCTTCCATCACAAATTACAATGATGGTTGATGATAAAGTTATCTCTAGCTTTGTGAGTCGCGGTCAACAAGCTCGATATAATATTCATACGGTACTTGATATTGAGTATAAGGGCACTCGAGCAACATTTGAGAAGCATTTTGCAGAAGTCCTTGCTCAAGAACAAACTAAGCATATAAGTTTTTTCAGTTGGGCACAAAAATGAAAATATATAACATGGACATCACCTAACATGGGCTTTAGAGGGACTAAAGCACCTTTAAATCCCGCTCAAAGGCGGGACTTCACAAACATCGAAAACGTTAAACAATAGTCCATATTGTTCAACTCAGGTAACAATTGCCTGTTTTGTTACCTCACTACATAAACCATCGCAGGGGGCTTTTTATTGTCGCGAAGCTGGTTAGCTAGTCGCTTTTGGAGACAAATTCTTTCACCCTTCTCTCAAACACATCTCTTGTTAAAAGCACTCCTCTCTGGCATTTGAGGCATTTAAGGCCAATGTCGGCGCCCACCCTCACCACTTCCCACTCATAGCTGCCGCAGGGATGCGCTTTGCGCAAACGGACTATGTCACCGAGCTTTATTTCTATAGTCATTGATCTGGTTGCGGATTTTTTCAGCCATGTTTCTAGCCGCCCGGGCAAAATCCTTTTCCTTGGAAGCGTAGAGAATTTGCCTAGACACGTTGATAATGGCCTTCTCGCCCCGGGCATCCACGCCGTAGCCAACCGCTGAAGCCAGGTCCCCTCCCTGAGCGCCAATGCCGGGGATAAGCAAAGGCATTTCAGGGCAAATCGAGCGGACTTTTTTTAATTCTTCAGGATAGGTAGCTCCGACTACCAGGCCGATATTACCATAAGTATTCCATTCCTTGGCTTTTTGAGCCACTGCTTCGTATAGTGGCAGGCCATCGGTGCGAAGGTCCTGGAAATCTGTGGCTCCCTTGTTTGATGTCCGGCATAGTATAAATACCCCTTTGTCCTGGTAGTTGATAAAGGGCTCTATGGAATCGAAGCCAAGGTAGGGGTTGATGGTAGCGGCATCGAAGCCAAGAACCGAAAAGAGAGCCCTGGCATAAGCTTTAGCAGTGTTACCGATATCGCCGCGCTTGGCGTCGCCAATTACAGGAATATCACCGGGTATATATTTAACGGTCTTCTCCAGGATAGCCAGCCCTTCGGTCCCTAAAGCTTCATAGAAAGCTAGATTGGGCTTATAGGCGCAGACCAGGTCGGAGGTGGCCTCGATAATGTCTTTGTTGAATTGTAGAACATCTACCCCGGGCATGAGCTCCGGGTCGGGGTCAAGTCCGATGCAAAGCCAGCTTTTATTTTTTCGGCTTGCGTTAAGCAGTTTATCGGTGAATTTCATCGCCGTACCCCAGATAATATCAGGAGATGGGCATAAATTAAAGCTCGGCAATATTTTACTATGCTGGGAGGTCATTAAAATTCAAAAATCAAAAGGCAAAAATCAAAATGACAACTCAAAATGCAAAAATTTCAGGAAGGAGCAACCGTAGTGTTCACCATTTAAATCGTGAAGGAAAGGATTCCTTCACGCCTCGAGCGTGAGATTGCCACGCCCCGACTTGTCGGGGCTCGCAATGACAAAAGAGAGGCGGCTCAGAATGGCAGCACTCTTTGCCTTTATTCGTGTCAAAGGCTACAATAGAGGCATGCGGGACCTGATTTCTGAGGCCTTGAAAGGCCATGGTACCGACTATATCGAAATCCATTTTGAAGAGAGTCAGGCTACCAGTATTGCCTACAGGGGGGAGAGGCTGGAGGAAATAAGCAGGGCTCGTAATTCGGGTGGCAACGTTCGCGCGTTAGTCCGGGGTAGCTGGGGGTTCGTCAGCTTTAATCGTCTTGACGGACTGCGGGACAAGGTAGCCCTTGCAGTGGAGGAGGCAAGGTTAGCCAGCAGAGAATCATTGAAGCTTTTCCCAATGGAGCCTGTGGTGGACAAAGTAGTCCCGCAATTGAAGCGAGATGCCACAACCATACCGTTGGCGACCAAGAAAGAGCTTTTGGATAGCTATAACGATATTATGTTAAGCAGCCCGAAGATTCAAAGCTCAAGAATCAATTACCGCGATGGCAGAAAGCAACGCATTTTCGCCAATTCCGAAGGTAGTTATATAGAGCAAGCTAAAACCGACCTTAATTTACGATTGACAGCCATAGCTCGCGAGGATAACGAGGTCCAGCAAGCAGGACTGAGCCTGGGAAGCACTGGCGAGTTTTCCGCCGTGGAGGGGCTACATGAGCAGGCCAGGGAGATAGCGAGGCGTGCAGCCGCCCTTCTCTCCGCCCCCCAGGTAAAAGGCGGAGAGTATACCGTAATTTTGGATCCTGTTCTGGCTGGAGTCTTTGCTCATGAAGCCTTCGGGCATTTATCAGAGTCGGATTTTGTATATCAAAATGAAAACCTGCAGCAAGTCATGGTCCTGGGAAAAAGATTTGGCGGCAAGCATCTCAATATCATTGATGACCCTACGATTCCCAACCTGCGGGGAAGTTATAAATACGATGATGAAGGGACGCCGGCAAAGAAAAACTATCTTATACGGGAAGGCATTCTGGAGGGAAGGCTTCATTCCCGGGAAACTGCGGCTAAGATGGGAGAAAAGGCTACGGGGAATGCTCGAGCCGTTAATTACCGCTTTCCCCCAATAGTGCGAATGAGCAATACCTTTATTGCGCCGGGCAGCACTTCCTTCGAGGAGATGCTCGGTGACATCGAGGAGGGCGTCTATGTTAAGGACTGGTACGGCGGGACGACCAGCCTGGAGATGTTCACCTTCTCCGCCGGGGAAGCTTACATGATTCGCCGGGGGAGATTAGCAGAGTTATTGCGCCCCGTGGTGCTAACCGGTAATGTTTTTACCACCCTGCAAAATATAGATGCCATAGGCAATGACCTGGAGATGAATCAGGGTGGTGGCTGTGGCAAAGGGGGACAATCTCCGCTACCCGTTTCTAATGGCAGCCCGCATATCAGGATTCGTCATTGTGTGGTAGGAGGTAGATAAGAATAGAGAATACAGTAGACAGTAGCCAGTAGTCAGTAGGGAAGGGGTGGCTTCTGATTACTGAATTCTGACTACTGACTACTAATTTGGGATTAGAATTTAAGATGGAACATCTTGAGGAGGTTCTCCGCTCTGCCCAAAAGGTGGCTGAGCAAGCTGAAGTTTTCTCGGTTTCTTCTCCCGATTCCATCGGGATACAGTTTGAAGCCAATGAACTAAAACAAGTTCAGACCAAGGAGAGCAGCAGTACTGCCTTACGAATTTTCAAGGGAGGTAGAATCGGCTTTGCTACTGCTACCGGCGTTGGGGGAATGGGAGAAAAGAGTTCACCCTCACCTAGCCTCTCCCGTCAAGGGAGAGGGACTTTGGAGGATTTAGTGGACATGGCGGTGGAAACCTCTCAATTTGGCAGTCCGGCCAATTTTCAATTTCCTTCCTCCCGGGACTATTCGGAAGTGCGCATCTTCGACCCTAAGGTAGAAGGAATAGCTATGGAGAGGCTGATTGAGATCGGGAAGGAGCTTATAGCCAAGATCAGGGGTCATACTCCTGATATCCTTTGCGATGTTCAAGTAACCAAAGGGACAAGCTCCATCTCCTTAATTAATTCTCAAGGCGGTGAGGGAAGGTACGACAGCAGCTTTTTCGGCCTTAGCCTGGAAGGCATTCTTGTTCGGGATACAGATATGCTTTTTGTGGGTGATAGCGAAAGCTCATGCCGTCCCGATTTTATCGGGATTGATGACCTGGCTGATAGAGTGATATGGCAACTGGAGATGGCTAAGAAAAAAGCTGCCGTGTCCACCAAGCTGCTGCCGGTAATTTTTACACCTAATGGAGTAGCCAGTGCCTTACTGAGTCCTCTAGTGCTGGCGTTTAACGGCAAATCAGTCCTCGAGGGGGCTTCGCCTTTAAAAGACAAACTGGGGAAGCAAGTTTTTGACAAAAAGCTGAGCTTATGGGATGATGCTACCATAGCTTATGGCATAGGGAGTTATCCTTTCGATGATGAGGGGGTGTCCAGCCAGCGTCTACCGCTTGTTACAAATGGAGTAGTGACGAATTTCCTTTATGATTTACAAACAGCAGCTTTAGCCGGTACTCAGAGCACCGGTAACGGCCAGCGAGCAGGTGGTTTCCCCCGCCCGGATATAAGCTCTCTTATTTTAAACGGAGGAGATGTTTCTTTCCAGGCGATGGTGGAGGATATGAAGGAAGGATTAATTGTGGAGCAGGTTATGGGGGCTGAACAGGGTAATCTTCTGGGTGGTGACTTCGGTGGCAACGTTTTACTGGGATACAAGGTCGAGAATGGTGAGATAGTGGGAAGAGTGAAGGATACTATGATTGCCGGTAACGTGTATCAAGTGCTAAAGGAGCTTCTGGGCATAGGGCAGGAAGCAAGATGGGTTGGCGGGATTTTGCAAACTCCTCCTTTATATTGCTCTAATGTATCAGTGACGGCAAAGGGAAGCTAAGATGTATATGAAAGACGTAATAAAGCTTTATAAACAGCCACGCCCTAAGAATTGTTCCATGCTTGCCTCCTGGCCTGGCATTGGCGACGTTTCCCTAACTGCAGCGAAGTATCTTGTGGAGAAGTTAAATGCTGCCGAAATAGGGGAGATTGAACCTGTCAGCTTCTTTGAACCGATGGGTGTCACAGTCAGAGACAATGTAGTTGACAGCCCTCGTTTCCCTGAGAGCAAGTTTTATTACTGGCAGTCCGCTAAGGCGGAGCAAAGTCTGGTGATTTTTATCGGGGAGGAACAACCTGGTTTCAAGGGATATGATCTGGTTAACCGTGTTTTGGATGTAGCGCAAAGGTTTAAGGTGGCAAGGGTGTACAGTTGTGCTGCTGCGGTGACACGCATCCACCATAGTGAAGAAATGAAGGTTTGGGGAGCAGCGACAACTTCTAAATTAGTCGACGAGTTAAGCAAACATAATGTGGTTCTCAGAGGTAACCTTCGCATCGCTGGATTGAATGGATTGATATTGGGTATGGCCAAGGAAAGGGGGATGGAAGGCATTTGCTTGCTGGGTGAAGTGCCAGCGTATGCCACGCAAATAGCAAATCCCAGAGCGTCCCTGGCTGTACTTGGTATACTAACTGAAATGTTAGGAATTACACTTGACTTGACCGACCTTGACAATCTGGCTAAGCAAGTAGACGAGGAGATGGATAGAATAGCGAAGAGAGTTACGGCTGAATTTATTGACCAATTCACCGAGCCTATTTGGGAGCAGGATGAAGAGGAGGAAGAGTAACTAAGTTGAGCCCCGACCTGTCGGGGGGCTAGCAGGGATTCCAATTGACCGACAAAGGTAGATATGCTACCATCGAATTAGATGTCAGCTTTAACTCAACTTTGTGAGGAAATTGTAGCTTGCCAGGATTGTGAGCTAGCTAAGTATCGCACTAAGGTGGTGCCCGGTGAGGGGGCCGAGGATGCAGATTTACTTTTTATCGGTGAAGCTCCGGGTTGGCACGAAGACCAGCAAGGGCGTCCTTTCGTCGGGCCGGCAGGGCAATTTCTGGACCAACTGTTAGCCTCAATCGGTTTACGCAGGGAAGAAGTTTATATTGCTAATGTCATTAAGTGCCGTCCTCCCCAAAACCGTGACCCGCTACCAGCGGAGATACAAAGTTGCGGCAAATGGCTGGACCGTCAAATAGAGATAATTCAGCCTCAAATGATTGTTACTTTGGGACGTTACTCTCTAGCTCGGTATTTTCCCAACCAGAGCATAAGCAAGATTCATGGAAAGCCACGAAAGTCAGGAGGCGTCCTTTATTACCCCATGTATCATCCTGCGGCGGCCCTCCATCAAGGCTCTCTGCGCCGGACCATCGAAGCGGATATGCTCAAGATTCCGCAGATACTAGCCCAGGGTAAAGACCTGCCTCAAGACACAGTTGAATCTCAACAATTAAGCTTGTTTTAGAACCATGTCCTGAATGAAAGGAAGAAGAAAAACCATGCCGAAACATAAATTAAGAGTCATCCCTCTAGGTGGATTAGGTGAAATTGGTAGGAACATGATGGCATTGGAATATGGCAACGACATCGTCGTCATTGATGCCGGACTCATGTTCCCCAGCGAGGAAATGCCGGGAGTCGACTTGCTTATCCCAGATATTAGCTATCTTTTGGCGAGACAGCAAAAAGTGAGGGGGATAGTGATTACTCACGGGCACGAAGACCACATCGGGGCGCTGCCTTACATTTTACCTCGGCTCGCCCCTCCCATTTATGCTGCCAAGTTCACTCGAGAGCTGATTCTCGTGGAACTCAAGCAGCGGGGGGTGAAAACTGACGCAAAATTGAATTTAGTTAGCCCGGGGAGCAGGGTTACACTAGGTAATTTCACCATAGAGTTTTTCCCTGTTTGCCATAGTATTCCTGATTCTGTGGGGCTGATAATTCACACGCCCCTGGGAATTGTGGTTCACAGTGGTGATTTTAAGATCGATTATACCCCGGTCATTAGCGAGGCTACTAACTTTAACCAATTAGCTTCGCTAGGGGCAAAGGGTGTTTTGCTTCTTCTTTCTGACTCCACCTATGCCGAGCTTCCTGGATATACTCCTTCCGAGAGGGTGGTTAGCGATACTTTGGATCGGATTGTAAGCGAGGCAAAGGGGAGGGTAATCGTAACTACATTTGCCTCTCTCATATCTCGCGTGCAGCAGGTGTTTGATGTTGCCGTTAAACATGGTCGCCGTGTCTTTATCATCGGACGGAGCATGAAGGAGATAGTGAGCATGGCATTGAAAACGGGTTATCTTACTGCTCCCCCCGGCATTACCTGTCGCCTGGACGAACTTAAGACCTTGCCTCACAATCGGGTTATCGTGTTGAGCACAGGAAGTCAAGGTGAGCCCACCTCTGCCCTGGTGCGCATGGCTAATCGTGACCCCAGTAGTAGAGTTCAGATAGTCCCTGGCGACACCGTGGTGATTTCCGCAACTCCTATTCCCGGCAATGAGACATTGGTTAGCAGAACTACAGACAGCCTTTTCCGGCAAGGTGCCAATGTAATTTATGACAAGCTGGCTCAAGTTCACGTTCACGGGCATGGTAGTCAAGAGGAGTTGAAGCTTTTGCTTAGTTTGGTTAAGCCTAAATTCTTTGTTCCCGTTCATGGTGAGTATCGCCATTTGAAGTTGCACGCCGGGTTAGCCTGTAGTATGGGTATCCCCACGGATAACATTTTTGTCCTTGATAACGGGGACGTGCTTGAGCTCGGGCGCGATTCAGGGAAGGTGGTTGATAGAA
>Ga0315541_1002085_pt1 | contig 17231 bp, 17 predicted proteins | sample SalMarSW160190MG_FD_203095 | JGI IMG/M metagenome (GOLD analysis project Ga0315541, IMG submission 203095) | Salt marsh sediment microbial communities from the Plum Island Ecosystem LTER, Massachusetts, United States - Salt Marsh Sediment SW1601-190 ...
TCCAATCCGGCTACATCCGGGCCTTTCGCCAAGACAAGTACGCTGTTGTCGCTTGATTGTTCTCTGAACCATCTTTTATCCTGTATCCTGCTCGAGGTATGCAAGATACAAGCATTAGCCGAGGTGGGATTCGAACCCACACACCCATAATGGGCAGGGGATTTTAAGTCCCCAGCGTCTGCCATTCCGCCACTCGGCCAACATATCGTATTGAGTATATCGTATTGCGTGCTGCGTATAGGATTAGTTTTTTACTCGATATTCAATACGTACAACGAAATACTAACGAATTTGGAGGAATTTTGCAACTTGTTTCCTAACTTTATTTCTTCAATGTAGTTAGCAGAAATCCTGATGGCCGGAGCCCACCTTGTTGATTGCAGGCTTTGGATTGATTTTAGCGGTGAGGGAGAGAAGATATAAAAATTAAGAACTACTAATTTGCTGAGTTTTTCATATTGTTCTTTAATCTTTTCAGGGCCGTAAGCGGCAAAGAAAATCCCTAAATCGCTCTATTATTTGAGCCAGAAGGATTCTGCGGTTAAGGGCTTTTAATTGCGGGTCATCGGCCTGCATCGGCGCATCGCGACGAGCTAAATCCAGCCCTTCTGAAGGGCGGGATAAATCCAGCGCATATTTGACCCTCTTTTTAGCGTCGGCGAGTTTTCCCATTGCCAGATAAACAAAAGCAGAGTCTCTCAAGGCCGGGATGTGCTCGCTGTTGATATCAAGCGTATGGGCAAAGAACTCCGCGGCTTCCTCGATTGCGCCCTTTGCGGCCCCGACAAGACCAAGATAGTAGTAGGCATCGGCGTTGGCGCAATCGATATCAATTGCTCTCAATAGGCAGTGTGATGCATAATCGAATTCGCCGATTGTCAAAAACATCGAGCTCATAGAAACCAGCGTGTCAGCATCTTCGGGGCAGGTTTGCAGCTCTGCAATCAAATATGCTCTTGTCTGTTGTGTTTTGCCTCTGATTAAGGCGTATTGAGCAAATCTGTAGTTTGGCCCTGTGAGCGAGTTATCTATTTGCAATGCCTGATTGAACAGCTCTAACGCCTGCTGGAAATCCGCGTTGTTAAAGGCAATCTCTCCCAGATGGAATAATGCCGGTGCAAAGTCACTTTGTAATTCGAGGAGCCTGTTGAATTTTTCCTTTGCTGATTCAATATCGCCTGCTTCGAGCAAAAACAAGCCAAAATCGAGGATAACATCGATATCGCCGGGATTAGCGCGAAGCTCGGCAAGAAAATGCTCACGTGTGCGCTCGCTGTCGCCTTCGGACCAGTAGGCCTGGGCGATTCGATAGTTAATCTGTGGGTGACTTGGCTCAAGCTCGGCAGTTTTTAACCAGCAGCGAACGGCTTTTTTGTACTGGCCGCGGGCAAAGAGACTATTGCCGATGTTGTAATAGCACAGTGGGCAATCAGGATTTATCTGCTGGGCAAGATAAAACATCTGCTCAGCTAAATCATGCTGGCCCATCTCCGTGTAAGTAATAATCCGGTTGCAGTAGCACGGCTCAAAATCCGAATTTAATTCCTGGATGCGCTCGAAAGTATCGATAGCCAGGTCATATTGACCCGTGCGGGTATAGTCGACCGCCAGTGAATTTAATATCTCCAAATCGTCGGGATTCAGCTGCAGGGCAGTTTCATATTCACTTATTGCGTCATCAAATTGATTGACGGCGTCCAGGGTCAGGGCCTTGTTGAAATGCAGCGAGCTGTTTGAGGGATTTATCTCGAGGGCTACCTCCAGCTCATCAAGGGCTTGTGACATTTTGCCGTCTTCGTAAAGCTCAAAGGCCTTATGTGCCTTTCGCTCAGCTTTATCATAGGAGCCAAATGTCATATCTTCCAAGGCCATAAAGAAAATTCTTCGTTTTTAAAAAGTAGTCCCTTCCAAACGACTTTATCGCCCATAAAACAGGCCTAAGTTAGAGGTTTTTACCGGCTTCTGCCCTTTTTGCCTGGAGTAAAATTTTGCTGGAAATACAGGTTATAAGCTCTTATAATTGAAAAAGTTAGCTTAATGAGGGCAAGTAAGGCGATTGAAGAATCGAGCGTAAGTAGCTGTTTTTCTGGAAAACCGCTGCCAATAGTCTTATAATGTGCAGTTACCAGAGGACTTGTGAACTAATCTGATTTCGTTAGTACTGCCTCGGTACAGAATGTTGTTTGGAGAAGTGAAACTATGATTAAAGAAATAAAAGGCCAGGTAACAGCCGGCAAGGGCAATTACGCTATCGTAGTCAGCCGGTTCAACGAATTTATAACCTCAAAACTGCTTGGCGGTGCTATAGATTGTCTTCAGCGTCATGGTGCTTCCGACGAGCAGATAACCGTAGTCTGGGTGCCGGGTGCCTGTGAGATTACACAAGCAGCTAAAAAACTCGCGCTAAGCGGCCAATACATTGCGGTGCTTTGCCTCGGTGCGGTCATACGTGGTCAAACTTCCCATTACGATTATATCTGTCAGCAGGTAGCACGTGGTATCGGACAAATCAATTACGACTCAAACACACCGGCTGTATTTGGTGTTCTGACCTGTGATACACTCGAACAGGCAGCTGAAAGAGCCGGTACGAAAATGGGTAATGCCGGTGCCGACGCTGCAAGAACAGCTATGGAAATGGCTAATGTAATCGAACAGATTTAAGTGGTTCGTTGATTATGAACTGCGAGCTATGAACTTTGACAAGAGAACAAAGGCAAGAGAGTTGTCGATGCAGGGTTTATATCAGCTCGATGTGCAGGGGGAGGGCTTGTTTTTGGATGAGTTTTTTATTGAGGCGGAAACCGATGAATCCATCCGTAAGCTTGCATCGGGTTGGACAAGGCAAACGTGGGAAAACAAGGCGCAGTGCGATGAACTGATAGCAACTTCGACGATAAAGTGGCAGTTTGACAGATTATCACCTGTTGACAAGAGTATTTTGAGATTGTCGGTTTTTCAGTTGATATTCTGTCAGGATATTCCGCCTAAAGTCGTGATAAATGAGGCAATAGAGCTTGCCAAAAAGTTCAGTACGGATAAATCGCCCGCCTTTGTTAATGGAGTGCTTGATGCTGTCTTCAAAAAAATAAGTGCAGGGGAGAAAAAGCCTGAAGTAAATTAAAGAGTCAAGTATCCGGGAACGAAAATCAAAAATGAAAATAATCGCCGTATTAAACCAAAAAGGTGGCGTGGGAAAAACCACAACAGTGGTCAATACCGCAGCAGCCCTTGCTACTATGGGCCTTCGAGTTGTTGTTATTGACCTTGACCCACAGGCGCATCTGACCATACATCTCGGCCTGGAGCCTCAATCCGTCAAGTCCGGTTCCTATGAAGTCCTGGTCAAGGAAGCCAGCTTTGAAAAAGAGATTTTATTTATGCGCCCAAATCTCTGGCTGCTGCCTGCAAATATCCATCTGGTTGGTGCTGAGACAGAGCTTGTAAGTGTAGTCGGCAGGGAAACCATTTTGCGAGAGGCCATTTGTAAGGTTGAAAACAAATTCGATTATTGTTTGATTGATTGTCCTCCTTCGTTGGGATTGCTGACCCTAAATGCCCTTGCAGCCGCCGAAGAGGTCTTGATACCGCTTGAACCGCATTTTTTGGCTCTGCAGGGATTTGGAAAGCTGCTGCAAACTGTCGAGCTTGTCAACAAAAGGATTAATCCGGACCTGAAAGTCAAAGGAATTCTGCTGTGTATGTTCGACAGCAGAGCATCACTTCCAAAAGAAGTCAAGTCCGATATCGAGCAATTTCTTGAAAATGCCCGCGAGACCAACTGCGCCTGGTCACAGGCCACGATTTTGCCTGTTTATATTCGGAGAAATATCAAACTGGCTGAGGCGCCGAGCTATGGCAAAACAATCTTTGAATACGAACAGAATTGTCACGGTGCCGAAGATTATAAAGAAGTAGCCGAATTTATACATTCTCAATTCCAGGCACAGGCGGAGTCGGATACTCAGCTTGATGACACAGCCAAAAATCGAGAACAGCCACCTATCGAAATCAAGTCAATCCCACCCACTGATTCAAAATCATCGGCAAAAATTCCGCAAGCCAGCCAATCTAAGGAAATACAAAGTTCAGATTTATAATAGGCATTGTGAAATACTGGGCGATACAGGATTCGAACCTGTGACCTCACGGGTGTGATCCGTGCGCTCTAGCCAACTGAGCTAATCGCCCTGACAATTTCGAGATTATATTTACAGTTGAATTATAACTTATAAATTTCAGGTTTTCAATCAGAAATCCTGACTGTCGTATGCCCCTGTGTCTCCCCCACGTCTTCTTGTCGAAGACAAGAGTGGGGGGCAGCGGGTCAGACAAGTTAAATTGGGACAAGGTTAACGCGTCCGAGTTTAACGCCCTTTAGACTCAGGATATTTTCTGCCATTTTGTTGATTTCGTCCACGTGTCCACGAAGCACAATAATCTCCATGCAGTTGTGCTCGTCCAGGTGAATATGCATAGAAGAAATTGTTTGCAGAAGGTGTGAATGCTGTAAATCTGTGAGATTTTGCATCAGCTTGGTCAAATGATGGTCGTAAACCAGAAGTACGGCAGCGATTGCCTTTGTTTTCGGATGACTTAAACGCTCTGAACTTAGCTGCTGGCGGATTAAATCGCGTATGGCCTCGGAGCGGTTCTGATAGCCCTGTCTGGTAATGAGCCTATCGAACATAGAAAGCAGCTTTTTATCAAGTGATACTCCTATGCGTTCGACTTGTTTCATTTCTATACTCCTGATAACAGTGAGACCGAAAACAGCTTTTTTTGCCACTAAGGCACAAAGGCACTAAATTTTTTTAACCATTATTTTCTTTGTGTCTTCGTGACTTTGTGGCTAATCTTCTAATATTATTTGCTCGTTACGTAAATTGCCTGTTCGGCGAAAAGATTTGGTGCAAATCGTACCGGACTAAGGCGGGTTTTAGCAAGTGGAATTCTCTTTTCTATTTTTACGCCCAGCTTTTTGCAGAACCTGTCAAAATCCTTCAGAGACAGAAAATGTATGTTCGGCGAGTTGTGCCAGCTAAAAGGCAATTGTCTGGTTTTCGGAGCTTTACCAAGCAGCGTTAGATGTACTCTGCCTCGCCAGTGAGCAAAGTTGGGAAAGCTCACAATCACTTTCCTGCCAACTCGCAGCAGGTCTTTGAAAACTTTTTCAGGATTTTTCACCGTCTGTACTGTTTGTGAAAGAATCACATAATCGAAGCTCTTGTCGGTGTAATAATCGAGCCCATCTTCAATATCCTGCTGGATAACCGGCAGCCCCCGGCAGATACAATCCAGCACGAGTTCCTGGTTAAGCTCGATGCCTTCGCCCTTTATGTTCTTGTCGCCCATCAGATTAGCCAAAAGTTGACCGTCTCCGCAGCCGACATCGAGCACCGTGCTGTTCGGTTCAATGAGAGCTTCTATCAGTTGGTAATCCACACGTGCCCTGTGTGCCTGCTCATACCTGCTAAGCTCCCGCATACTCCTTGCATAACACGAACACGGCTGCTGGCCAGCTTCCGGCCTGTAGGTTGCCTGCAAAAAGCAGCAAATGAACCTTCCCAGAACTTCCGGCTCCAATAAAAACGCATCGTGGCCGTATGGGGAGGCAACGTTACAAAAGCTGACATCTTTATTCACCGCGGCGAGTGCTTCAACAATCGCCCTGGATTGAGCCGGTGTGAAGAGCCAGTCGCTGGCGAAACTAACTACGAGAAATCTCGATTTTACATTCTCAAAGGCCTTGGCCAACGAGCCGAATTCCTTCTGAAGGTCGAAATAGTCTGCCGCCTTGGTTATATACAGATAACTGTTTGCGTCAAATCTCTCGACGAAGGTTTGTCCCTGATAGTCTAAATACGTCTCAACGGCGAATTCAGAATTGAAATCGTAACTATAGTCCTTTGCCTTTCGTAGCTGCCGGCCGAACTTCTCTCGCATACCCTGTTCGGACAGATACGTTATGTGGCCTATCATTCGTGCTATTGCCAGTCCCCTGTCCGGGCCTTTCCTGCCGTGATATTGCCCATCGGTGAAATTTGCGTCTGCCAGGATAGCGTTTCTGCCTACTGCATCAAACGCGATTGACTGTGCCCCGAGATGGGTGGTTGCTGCAATTGGTATTGCAGCCCTGACAAAATCAGGATATTGAATCGCCCACTGCAAAACCTGCATCCCCCCAATCGAACCCCCAATAACTGCCAGGAGCTCTTTTGTCCCGAGCTTATCAAGTAATAGTTTTTGGACCTTAACCATATCGCCAATGGTTATAATCGGAAGGTCAAGGCCGTATGGCTTGCCTGTCGCCGGATTAATCGAGGATGGGCCTGTGGTCCCGCTGCAGCCGCCTAAAAAGTTTGAGCAGATAACAAAATATTTATTGGTGTCGATTCCTTTACCAGGTCCAACCATAACATCCCACCAGCCGGGTTTTTTGTCATCGGGGCTGTTGTAGCCGGCTACATGGGCATTGCCGCTCAGAGCATGGCAAATCAAAATGACATTATCCTTACGCTCGTTAAGCTCTCCATAAGTCTCGTAGGCCACATCAATCGGAGCTAATTTTTTGCCGCACTGAAGCTCCAATGGCTTACCTGGTTCCACGATCCGTATCGTTTGTGTTTGTACGATACCGACTGAATTTTTATCTATCTCTGCCATAACTTTAATTAAGTATATCCAAAAACATTATAAAGTAAACCCCACTAGAATGCGAGGGTGGTGTATTAAAGCCAACCCTCACTATATATTTTTTACCCTGCCCAAGGAAAAGAGCTTTCTTTCTAACGGGGTAAAGTAAGACAATAACTTTGGTGTGAGTATTTCCCTATAGTTTATGGGAGAATAAATTGTGATATTTTCAAACTTCTTTGTTCTTGAACTAACTCTTGACGTTGTGATGTTCGGTGCTTAAATTGAGAAAAATAGTTTTTCAATTTAGCTTGATTATCAAATGATGACTGCAGAGCAAATAATCGAATTTTTTAGAATGAGGCCGTTATCGGAAGAGGGCGGCTACTACGTTGAGACTTATCGGTGCAAGGAGAAAATTGCACAGGCGGGACTGCCTGCAAGATATGCCGGCGACAGAAGTTTTGGCACCGCTATTTTATATTTACTTACCCCTGATACATTCTCGGCTTTGCACAGGGTAAACAGTGATGAGATATTCCATTTCTGCTTAGGCGACCCGGTAACGATGCTGCAACTACATCCCGATGAGACCAGCGAAGTTATCACTTTAGGACGGGATATTTTTAGGGGCCACCGTATGCAGGTTACCGTGCCGTGTGATAGCTGGCAGGGCTATTTCTTAAACGAGGGTGGCAGGTTCGCTTTGATGGGAACAACTGTTGCACCGGGTTTTGAAACCGACGATTTTGAGCCGGCAACAAGACAAGATTTGTTGCAGAAATACCCCAATCAGCGCAATTCAATTATTCGGCTGACGCCGCAGCAATAACGAAATAAGTAAAAAGCAGCCCTTATATCACCTCGAGTCGTCGCAGTGTGGCCTTTGTCCATTTGGAACTACGGAGATGCGAGAGGATAAGTAATAACATTACTAACAGCCAGTAGCCGGTAAACCTTAAGTAATGAAAAGTGATAGCAAATATGCCGCTTATTTCGGCAGAGCATTTTCTTACCAGTTCGCAAGGAGTAAATATCATTCCTGCAATGATACCATCAAATACGACTTGCCAGGGCAGCAGCAAAATGACCATAATCAGCGAGAGGAAAAAAGCTCTGCTGATATGGTTTATGCCGCCGAGTCTGCCTATGAGCGAAATTTTCAGACTAAACAGCATGCTCAGGCAATAAAGTACAGCCGCCAGTATAAGCAGACCATTGACGAAATGAATAGTCCAGCATAAGTGCCTGATAGTTATACCGAGCGGCAAACCGGGTTGTTTCTTTGCTTGTGTGGCTGGCTTGTTTGGCTCGGCAGCCACTTTTTCCGCGGCTTCCTTAATCTCCTCTACCTGGGCGGGTACTGGCGGCTCCTTGGTTTCTTCTGTCTTTTCGCACGCCGCAGCAATTATATCGCTTCCGGCCTTACCGCGAGATCCAATGAATCCACGGTCGACGAGCCAGAAAGATATCTGAAGCAGAAGCAAGCAGAGTATTACAATTACAAACAAAACGTTCTTCCATCCCTTGAAAACTCCCACGGCTTCAAGGCAGTCGGTTGTGTCGAGCAAATTTTTTTGACCGGCTTGATTTTCATTCATTTTTTAATCTCCCTTTCAATTTGGTTAATTACTACTCACAATTTCAATGAGTATCGCCCCAAGCTTGTCTGCGCAAGCAGACGCGGGAACGAATTATTATGTTTTACTTACAGTATAAGTGCAAGAAATTTATTTATGTTCAAAAGTAGGGTCACAAAGCACGGCTATTTTCCTGTATAAGCTTATTTGTGCATATTGTAAATCCTGGTTTTACTCCCCCACGTTTTCTTATCGAAAGTGAAAGTGGGGGCTATTTTTCTTGCAATTTTCTGGTATTTGCGATACTTTGTCGTTTTATTGCTCGTTTAATGAGCTTGAGCCGGCCTTTTGCGGTTTATTTCAAAACAGGCTTGGCAAAATCGTCCTTCGCAGCATTTCTGCTGGGGAGAATGGATTGGAGTAAAGCTATGAATTTGATGAGATGGTTTCGTAAAAATAACAAGAAAGTAATGGCTATTGTTGTTGTCGTTATAATGTTCGGCTTTATAGCCGGCCCTACACTGCGATATTTTGCCAGGATAAGGATGGGAAGTCGCGACGCAGCGGCCTACATCGCTGATAACAAGAGAATAACAAGAAGCGACCTAATGTCTGCTCACCAGGAACTGGAGATTCTGCGACTTCTCAGGGCAGATGCTCTGCTGAGGTCCCAGGATTTACGAGGAATTCTGTTAGCCGAGCTGTTATTTACAGAGCAAAGAGCTTCACCGTTATTAATCAATCATATAAAACGATTGATAAGAACAAATAGATACAGAATCAGCGATAAACAAATCAGCGATATTTACAGACGTTCATTGCCTGCTGATTATTATTGGCATTGTTTGAAAACTGAGGCGGAGCTTTCAGGAATCAGGGTTGCCAACGAGGATATGGGCAAGCTGCTCGGGCGAATAATGCCACGAGTATTTCAGGGCTTAACATATTCTCAAGTAATCCGGTCTGTAATAAATACTCAGAAAATTCCGGAAGAGCAGATACTAACAACGTTCGGAAAGTTGATAGCAGTATTGCAGTATTCCCATATGATTTGCTCGGCCGAGAATGTGACAAACGCGCAGATATTGAACATAGCAAGCCTGGAGGGTGAAAAAATCGATATTGAGCTTGTAGAATTTGATTCGTCTGTATTTGCCGACAGAGTAAAGTCTGAACCAAATGAAGCCTCGTTAGTTGAACATTTTGACAAATACAAGAATTTATTCATCGGAACTGTAACCGAAGAAAATCCTTATGGCTTCGGATACAAATTGCCTGATAGAGTTCAGCTTGAATATATCGTATGCCGGCTTGATGATGTTTCGCAGGTGGTAACTCCACCTACACCACAGGAGAAAGAAGAGTATTACCGAAGGAATATAGAGCAATTTAAGATATCGGTTCCGTCGGACCCCAATGACCCAAATTCCTCGCAAATCGAACGAACCCAAAGCTATGCCGAGGTGGCAGGCTTCATTTCAGATAAGCTTCTGCAGGACAAAATAAATTCCAAAGCGGAGAAGATACTTCAGGATGCAAAGACGCTCACCGAGGCGGGCCTGGAAGATACGGATATAGGTGCTGAAAAGCTGACTTCTGAGCAGTTTCGGCAGATGGCCGGCGATTATACGGCTGCCGCCGAGCAATTGAGTAAAAAGCATGAAGTCAAGATATACACGGGGCAAACAGGCCTGCTTAGCTCGATGGATATTCAGAATGACAGAAATCTTGGTGTGTTGTACCTGATAAGTTATGGGAAAAATCCGGTGGGCTTGACCCAGGTTTTATTTGCCATCGATGAGCTGAAAGCCAGTGAGCTTGGCCCCTTTGATATGTCAAAGCCAAGAATGTACGAGAATATCGGGCCGTTGAGAGATTTATTTGGTCAAATGATGGCGCTCGTACGCATAGTTAAAGCCGTGCCGGCTTCTGAGCCGCAAAGCATCGATGAAACATTCAGTGTACGTACGCTCGTCTTAGACCCAAATCAAAAACCACAGAGCGAGGATGTATATTCGATAAGGGAGGCAGTGGTCGAAGATTTAAAAAAACTTGCGGCAATGGATGTCACCAGAGGCAAAGCCGAAGAATTTATTGAATTGGCTGCAGAGAATGGCTGGGACAGCGCGATTAATAAATTTAATGACCTTTATGGGAAGCAGGCCAAGAAGGAACCAAACGACCCTGATGTATTCCAGGAGCAAAGTTTTACAGACCTGCAAAGGTTTTCAAATGCGATGTTGGGCACATTGGCTGTGCAAAATATAGGCAATCCGGCAGTGCAGTTCGTAATAAATGAGAGTGCAAAGCAGGCCCAGTTCATAGATAAGCTTTATTCGCTGGTGCCGCAGGATAGTAATACAGTTGATAGTGTCCCCTTAATTATGGAGTTTAAGCCGGATTTGGGCTTTTATGTTATTAAAAATATTTCGGTTAAGCGTCTTACTCAGCCGGAATATGAAAGAGTCAGGGCGCAGCGGTTATATATAGAGGATAATGTTCAAACCCAGAGCCTGGCGGCAGTTCACTTAAACCCTGAAAACATATTGAAGCGCATGGATTTTAGATGGGCCAAAAGGCGCGAGGAAACGACGGATGCCAATGCGCCGGCTGAATCAGAGGAGGCATTGTGATGCCGCGGTATTCGAAAGAAAACAACATACTGTTTTTATTGATTGTAGGATTTCTGGCCTGGCTCATTCCGGGTGCGGGGCATTTAGTGCTTAAAGAAAAAAAACGAGCCATCATTATATTCGTAACTATTGCCTTGACTTTCTGTATGGGGCTATATATCGGCTCGATAGGTGTAATTGACTTATTTGGAACAGCGGCAATCTATGTGAAGGTGGCACAGGTTATGAATCCGCCGATAGCAGTAATCCTGGGCTATCAAACCATTGGTGGAGCGTATCCTGTTTACGGCTGGCCAAACGAAGTAGGACAGGTGTATATAATGACGTCTGGATTGCTCAACCTTTTGTGCATTGTCAACGCTGTTTACTTGGCTTATTTGCAAAGAATGGGAATGGCCGGAGGATAAAATGTCGATAATTGCTTTTTTTGTAATAGCGAGCTTTACTTTACCGGAAAAGATTGGGACAGAACCAAAATCTTTGCTGTGGCTGCTGCCTTTAGCAGCTGCGATAACCGTTGTCTATAAAGCGACAAAGCTTCCAAAGATTACTGCCGGAAATTTTATTAAAGAAAGCGCGCTTTTGCTCGGCTCAATGGTTGTTTTCATAATTGCAATTGCTTTGGGCTTATATGTTTTGGCCTGGCTAATCATAGAGTAATTACCGGATTGTTTCGACCGGCTATGGAGGGAACACTACTGTTTTACTCGTCGTTTTTCGGTGAGTCGTCTTCGAACACACCTAATTCAACGAGTGCATTGAAGGCGGCTTTTTGCTCCGCCTCTTTCTTATTCGTCCCCCAGGCGCTTGGAAAATGACGCCCTGCAATAATCGCTTCCAGCTCGAAACATTTGTTATGGTCAGGTCCTTTTTCGTCAAGCAGTGCATAGACGGGTGTGGTGTTATACTGCTCCTGGGCATATTGCTGCAATAAGGATTTGAAGTTACCCTGAGCCTGTTCTACGCTGGCTCGCTCAATTAAAGGACCGAATGTCCTTAGAATAAAATCGTGGGCAGCAGCAAGACCGCCGTCAATATAAATCGCAGCTATAACGGCCTCCAGTAAACCGGCGGCAAGAGAACCGGATAAAGCCCGGCTGGAAACCATACCTTTACCAACTTTTAGAAATTTATGCAATCCAAGATGCCTGGCAACCTTGGCACATGTACCACGGGAAACAAGCACACTCTTTATTTTCGTCAAATCTCCTTCAAGATAATTGCTGAACCGTTCGAAGATGGTTTGACAAATTACTGTAGATAAAATAGCATCACCGAGAAACTCCAGCCGTTCATTACTTAACAGGCGGTTATCAACTGCGGAGGAGTGGGTGAGTGCCAGGGCCAATAAATTGCTGTTTGAAAATTTATAACCTATTGTCTGCTCGATTTCCTGTAAAACTTCTTCATTCATTTGATTTTGTCCTGATTTCACAAGGACCTTGCGAGCAGATTACGAATACCGCTGTTTTTACAGTGGTCTTCGTAGCCGGCTCAGCAGAGATAGTATAATATTACGTAAAAAAATCCGGTTGTCAACCCTTTTAGTCAAGAGGCCACATTTTGCAGCAAGCTGCAAAGTGCAGGCCCGATTTACTTGCTAACTAACCATTTGCAAGCTTGCTAATGCGACAAATTTGTCGTCAGCCATTTCAAAAATTCCATCGAGGCCGGTTACCGTGAAGATACCACGTGTTGCAGCTGCGACACTGCAAAAAACGAGCCGATGCCCACAATCGGCCAACAACTTGCGCAACTTCAGGAACTTTGAGAGACTCGAAGAGGTTACAATATCGACCCGGGAAAAATCGATAACCACATCGCAATCACCCCTGTCACGCACGATTTCAGTAACGGTTTTGAGCTCGTCTCCTATCTCCGGTTCCTGTGGCAAATCCACAAGGACAATATCTTCAGACCAATTTTGAATCCCCATTGTAAGTTCTCCTTTTTTAACTCAAAACGGCATTTGTAAGTACTGGATATTGTATCGGCACAAGCTTTGACTGGGTTAATTATGGAAATTACGCTTTTTTCAGATTTTTTTACTACTTCCTAATTTGACAGAAATCTCTGCCGATAATAGAAGATTTTTCTGATTTTTTGGCGGTCAAGCCAAAAATCAAACGATTCCCGGACCAAAATGAAGATTAAAAAATAAAAAATTAACCACTAATTCTTGCCAAGAACCAGATTCCCTGTTTTAAGTTATAGTTTTCTGTCTAATTTTCTGTAACTGATAGCTTCTGCAATGTGTTCGGGTGCAATATTTTCAGCTCCGGCTAAATCGGCTATGGTTCGAGCAACTTTGCATATTTTATCATGGGCCCTTGCGCTTAGGCCAAATTCCGTCATTGCCTGTTTGAGCAGCATTTCAGAAGCTGAATCGAGCTCGCAAAACTTTCGGACCTGTTTGTGGGTCATCATTGCATTTGTCATTGGCTTGTTGTCGCCGAATCTTTTGGCCTGGATGTTTCTGGCACCAACCGCATATTGCCTCATTGTGGCTGAGTCGAGCTGGCCGGATTTGCTGCGCAACTTACTAAAAGTTATCGCTGGTACATCGATGTGAATATCAATTCTGTCAACCAGCGGCCCGGATATTTTTGAAAGATATCTTTCGATTTGACCCGGTGTGCATTTACATCTTCTTGCATCCGTGCCGAAATAGCCGCACGGACATGGATTCATCGCCGCAACTAACATAAATTGAGCGGGAAATCTAATGGTTCTTTTGGCTCGCGAGACGGTAACAAAACCGTCTTCCAGCGGCTGGCGAATCATCTCTAAGATATGCCTGGGAAATTCGGCAAATTCGTCAAGAAACAAAATTCCGAAATGTGATAGTGACAATTCGCCCGGCCGGGGATTCGTCCCGCCACCTACTAAAGCCGGGCCGCTTGCTGTATGGTGCGGCATTCGTACAGGCCGAGTTGCCAATAACGCTTTGTTCTTGTCTAAAAGACCGACTGACGAATATATACAGGTGGTCTGGAGAGATTCTTCCAGACTCAAAGGCAGCAGTATGGTTGCCAGTCTCTGTGCCAGCATCGTCTTGCCTGCTCCCGGTGGGCCTATCATCATAATATTATGTCCGCCTGCAGCAGCTACGGTCAGCGCCCGTTTGACACTTTCCTGACCCTTAACATCTGCAAAATCAAATTCATAATTTAACGCAACGTTGAAAAGCTCATCGATATCAACAGTGGTAGTCTCAAGTGGTAACTGGCCGGAAAGAAAACCAACTGCCTGCGTAATGGAGCCAACTCCAAAAGCTTCTATGTTCTTCACGACCGCTGCCTCTTTGGCATTTTCCAGGGGTACGAGTATTCGCTTAAAACCATTGGCGGCAGCGGTCATTGCCATGCTTAATACGCCGTTGACTGGTCTTACTCTGCCGTCCAGTGCAAGTTCACCGACAATCACATAATCTTTTAGAGCTGTGCTTACAAAGGTACCTGAGCCAAGCAGCATCCCCAACGCAATTGGCAAATCGAAGGCGGGCCCTGCTTTTTTCACATCAGCAGGGGCAAGATTGATTAGCGATTGGGTCTTGGGATACTTGTAACCGCAGTTGATAATTGCGCTTTTGACTCTCTCGATACTTTCTTTTACTGCCGCATCAGGAAGACCTACGATTAGAGACTTTTCGAATCCGCGCCGTGCAACATCAACTTCGACCTCGCAGATTATCCCTTCAATCCCTTCAAGAGTAACACTGTGCAGTCTGGCCAACATATTTTTGCTTTCCTTTTATTGATTTGGAGGAGGTATTTTAAGGCCTTTTTAACAGCTTCGCAAGTAATTTTAGGGCCTTCTGTGATATGATGTAAACAAGGAGTAAACGGGTTATATACTTTTATTCTCTTATCGCGCCTGGTACTTCCAGGCCGTGTTCGGTCATAAGCTGCGAATCAGACATTATTTTTTTAGCGTCACCGTCAGCGACAATTCGGCCTTTGTCGAGCAGAACAGCTCTTTCAGCAAGAGCGGCTGCAAAATTCATATTGCACGTGGCAATTATCAAGGTCTGTGGCAAACCTCTAAGCAGCTTTATAAGATTGTTGCGGTTTCTCGGGTCTAAGCTACCATCGGGTTCGTCGAGTGTGATTATTTTCGGTGCCATAGAGAGGATTGTAGCTATCGCAGCGGCCCGTTTTTGGCTTGCTGAGAGATGATGGGGAGCTTTATCAGCCATTTCCGCCAGGCCAACAGTTTCCAACGCTTCAGCAACTCTCTGCTTTACCTGCTCGGCAGACAGGCCCATATTGAGAGGGCCAAATGCCACATCATCGAACAAAGTAGGCATAAATAATTGGTCGTCAGGATTCTCCAGACAGCATCCTAAGCAAGTACGTATCTTTTTCAGATTTTTCCTGTTGATTTGTAAAGCGTCGATAAGTACCTTCCCTGTACCTTTTATAAAGCCCGCCATCGCAAGCAGCAGCGTCGATTTGCCAGCTCCATTTGGGCCGAGCAGAGCGACCTTCTGGCCATGCTTGATGCTTAGCGTTATTTCGCTAAGAGCACTTGTGCCGTCCGGATATTCGTATGAAAAACTGTCTATTTCAATCGCTTTTGGCATTGAAAGTCTCTACTGTAAAACAGGCCTTACAAGAAGATGTAATCCAAGCATAAAGAATGTGGCTATAAAGGCAAAGAGCAAGTCGCATTGGCGAATTTGCAATTTCGATAAGCACCGCCAGTTTCCATCAAAGCCACGAGCCTGCATTGCGATGTTTATATGCTCAGCTGTGTCGATACTACGGATGAACAATGAGCCGAGCATGGCCGATGCGGTTTTCAGTTCTCTTTTAAATCCGAGGCTTCTCAACTTTCTTCCCGCCCTCGCTCGCAATATATGATGAGCTCTGTCAATAAGAACAAAAATATAACGGTATAAAAAGCCAAGCTGAATAATTAGTACTTTGGGCAGGCCCAGCCATTGAAGTCCCGTCAACAAGTTATTGAAACGAGTGGTGGAGACCAGAGCTATTAAAGCCAGCATTGTGATAGTGAATTTACCGATAATGGTAAAACATCGCAGCCAGCCGACTGTGCTCTGCCAGACAAATGGCCCGAAGGCAACGGTAACCGGCGTTTTATCGTATAGCGGACAGCTCAAAGCCAGGACCAGAACAAAAGGACTGACCAGAAGTATCTGTTTGAAAGCAAATCTTAGCGGAATTTTACCCAATACAAGAATGGTAAAGGGACCAACTGCGTAACAGGCCAGGATGCTAAGTGAGGTCCGCGGCAGGGAAATAACCAGCGCCGTAAAGACAAGCAAAACTATGAACTTCACTCTGCTGTCGAGCCGATGTATCGGCGAATCCTGATAAGCAAATTTGTCTATATGAGCATGATGCATTTAATAAACTGTCCTGAGATTACAAACCAAAACCCGCAGAGCCCCTTTGAAGGCACCGCGGGTATTACGATTATAGTAATTTATGATATTATGGCAAATTACGTTTCTGATGGCTTGTTTTTTCTTAAAAACCATGCGGCCAGCCAGATAACAGCCATTGTTACAGCCGAGCCGGCTACACCTGCAAAGCTTGTCCAGCCTGGCGAAATTTTTGTTTCTTGCTGGGCTGCTTTTGCCGATACCGGAGTCCTAATTGAGTAATCAGGCATTAAGGAGTATTTTGACTGGAAGTTATCGACAGCGACGATTCTGGGGTCCTTGTTGGATACGGCTGCTTTGAATTCTGGCTGGTCTGGTCTTTCTGCATAGCTCCATTCTAGGCCGTCAGGCAGGTCAGAGGCAAGTAAGGAAATCCCGGCACCGGTAATAATGGTGAAAACCGCCAGCGTTATGAGAACTGCTTTTCTGCTCAATCTAACTTTACCCGGCAGAGAATCAATAACAATGTCGGGCCTAACCTGTTGCAGGTATCCTAATACCGCAACTGTAACCAAGCCCTCAATAAGGCCGACTAAAAAATGGACACCAACCATTGTTATCAAAAAAGTTGAGAATGGAACTGCTAATACACCGGACAACGCTGCCTGTATCGGTACTAAAATTGCACCTGCTTCAACAGCGATAACACATGCAAGAACAGTACCGATGTATGCCCGCAAGCTGCTGAATGGCCCTGTTGTTACGGTCCTGTATAAAAAATAGCCGAGATAACTGGGCACAAGGGCCATATTATATACCCCTACCCATTGTCAAGACAAAAACTTGGGGTTTTTAAGGTGGATTCGTCACCGTTTGTTAAGGCCGTTGGAACGAAGGGAGCCCGAAGGGCGACCGGAGTGCCAACTGCTACGCCGTACACCTCGGCTGGGGTGCGGTAGCCCAAAGCCTGGTGTAATCGCTGATTATTATAAAGTTCAAAATACCGGCTAAGGTTATACCTTGCCTCAGCCA
>Ga0315541_1002091_pt1 | contig 17200 bp, 15 predicted proteins | sample SalMarSW160190MG_FD_203095 | JGI IMG/M metagenome (GOLD analysis project Ga0315541, IMG submission 203095) | Salt marsh sediment microbial communities from the Plum Island Ecosystem LTER, Massachusetts, United States - Salt Marsh Sediment SW1601-190 ...
TCGGTTTTACTTTTTTTACACCCATTATATGCCTCTTTAAGCTCCTTCAAAAAAATCTATACGTTCACCAGGCATCAATTTGACGACCGCTTTCTTCCAGTTCCGGCGTTTTCCCACAATCCGGCCTCTTTGTTTGGTCTTGCCCTTAACCTGCATTGTTCTTACAGTAGCAACATTTACATTAAAAATATTTTCGATAGCCCGTTTAATTTCAACCCGGTTCGCCTTACGGTCCACCTCAAATGACATCTGGTTGTGATTCTCTTTTTGAATACTGGTCTTTTCTGTAATCAAGGGCCGCTTAACAATATCATACGGATTCATTCGAGCAGTCTCCCTTCAATACTCTTTATCGAAGACTCAAGCAAAACTACATTCTTGTATTTAAGAATGTCATATACATTTAACCCTTCGACTCTCAACACCTTTATTTGGGGAACGTTCCTGGCTGAAAGTTCCAGGTTTTCATTCTTTTTTTCGGTTATAATTAATGCATTTTTCGTGTTTAGTGCATTCATAACCTTGACAAATTCCCTGGTCTTAATTTTATCAAGTTCAAACTCGTTAAGAACAAGAAGTTTTTCTTCCTTCAATTTACTGCTTAAGGCCATTTTAAGGGCCAGCCTTCTGACTTTTTTGGGAACTTTGTATGCATAGGATCGGGGATCAGGACCAAAAGTAGAGCCGCCACCTCTTAAAAGTGGTGATTTAATATCCCCTCTACGAGCACGTCCGGTTCCTTTCTGTCTAAAAAGTTTCCTACCGCTACCTTTGACATCACTTCGATGTTTTACCGCCGCAGAACCGGAACGTCTTTTTGCAAGTTGCATGGTCACAACTTCATGCAATACACTCCCTTTAACGGGTATATTGAATATGGTATCCACAAGATCAATCTGTGAAACCTTTTGTGCTTTACTATTTATTACGTTTACAACCGCCATAACACCGTCTCAGAAATTCTATTTTGCAAATTTGGGTTTTTTGATTTCAACCAAACCATGCCCGGAACCCGGAACAGCACCTTTTATCAGCATAAGATTTTGTTCCGGCCTGATATCGACAATTTCCAGATTTCTAACTGTTTTACGGGTATTCCCATACTGGCCGGGCATTTTCTTGCCTTTGATGACTTTTGCAGGCCAGGCACTGCAACCGATGGACCCGGGGATTCTATGGCTGCGACTCCCATGAGTTTTCTTGCCGCCATGAAATCCGTGTCGCTTAATCACACCGGAAAAACCCCGTCCTTTGGTCGTACCGGTAACATCAATACGTTCTCCGATAGTGAATAAATCCAGACTTACTGTCTGGCCAAGTTTGTATTCACCGGGATCATCCACGGGGACTTCACGCAGGAATTCAAAACACCCTGCCCCGCTTTTTTTAAGATGCCCCTGCATCGGTTTATTAATACGAGATTTTTTTCTCTCGCCAAAACCCAATTGGATTGCGTTATATCCCTCAGAAGACATCGTCTTTATCTGGGTAACCACACACGGACCGACTTGAACCAACGTTACCGGTATGTATTTACCCTCAGAGGTAAACCGTGCTGTCATTCCCAATTTTTTACCGATCAGTGCTCGACACATTATACTTTCTTTCTATCCTTTTTTGGCTATAACCCCATACGTCTTAAAAAGTTCTATCCCGCTATATAGCGGGATGAACAAAGTTTATACTACAGTTTTATCTCTACATCTACACCCGGAGAAAGATCTAGTTTCATCAACGCATCAACGGTTTGCTGAGTCGGATCGAGAATATCCAGAAGCCGTTTATGTGTTCTTATTTCAAACTGTTCTCTAGACTTTTTGTCAACATGGGGAGATCGCAGAACACAATACTTGTTGATTGTTGTTGGAAGAGGTATCGGCCCGACAACTTTTGCTCCTGTTTTATTGGCCGTATCTACAATGTCTCCTACGGATTGATCCAGAAGCTTATGATCATATGCCTTGAGCCTGATCCTGATTTTAGTATTCATTATCATTATGTTAATCTTTCTCTTTATTCGATGATTTCGCTCACAACCCCTGCGCCGACCGTCCGTCCGCCTTCCCTGATGGCAAACCTCAATTCTTTTTCCATGGCTATGGGCGTTATAAGCTCTGCCGTTATCGTTATATTGTCACCAGGCATTACCATCTCTACACCTTCCGGTAATATCAAATTACCGGTAACATCCGTGGTTCTGAAATAAAACTGCGGCCGGTATCCAGTAAAAAACGGGGTGTGACGACCCCCTTCCTCTTTGCTCAAAATGTATACCTCGGCCTTGAACTTGGTGTGAGGCTCAATCGAACCGGGTACCGATACCACCTGACCGCGCTCAACTTCATCACGCTTGGTACCCCGCATTAATACCCCTATGTTGTCTCCGGCTCGACCCTCATCCAAAAGCTTCCGGAACATCTCTACACCCGTACATACCGTCTTCATGGTCGGACGAATCCCCACAACTTCAATATCATCCCCCACATGAATTACACCTCGCTCAACACGACCCGTCACAACCGTACCCCGACCCGATATACTGAAAACATCCTCTATGGGCATCAAAAACGGCTTGTCTATATCACGCTTGGGCTCAGGGATAAACGTGTCTACCGCTTCCAGTAAATCAAATACACACTTGGCATCCTCACTTTCAGAATCATCACTCTCTAAAGCCTTCAGTGCACTCCCACGGATGATCGGAATGTCATCACCGGGAAACTCATACTTGTCCAGTAACTCCCGAAGCTCCAACTCAACAAGCTCTATAAGCTCATCATCATCCACCATGTCACATTTGTTTAAAAATACCACAATCTGAGGAACCCCTACCTGACGCGCCAGCAATATGTGCTCACGAGTCTGGGGCATGGGACCGTCATCCGCACCCACCACCAAAATGGCCCCGTCCATCTGAGCCGCACCGGTGATCATATTCTTGATGTAATCCGCATGACCCGGACAATCAACATGAGCATAATGACGATTCACAGTCTCATACTCAACATGCGCCGTCGCTATGGTGATACCACGCTCTTTCTCTTCCGGGGCTTTGTCTATCTGGTCAAAAGGAATAAAATCCGCCATGCCCTTCATTCCCAAATGCTTGGTTATCGCCGCCGTTAAGGTCGTCTTGCCATGATCTATATGACCGATCGTACCTACATTTACATGCGGCTTGGTCCTCTCAAACTTTTCCTTCCCCATCTTTTTGTCCTCCCTTTAGAGCGAGTTAACAATAAAGTTTACCAGCGGTAATGCGCAAACGCCTTGTTTGCCTCAGCCATTTTATGGGTGTCTTCCTTCTTTTTGACGGCAGCTCCTCTCTTGTTGGAGGCATCCAAAAGCTCAGCCGCCAGTTTTTCAATCATCCCTTTCTCAGGTCTTTTGCGAGCAAAACCTATAATCCACCGAATTCCCAGAGCCGTTTTCCGGGATGACCGAATTTCAGTGGGAACCTGATAGGTTGAACCTCCTACACGACGCGACTTGACCTCAATCATCGGCTTTACATTTTCAATTGCCTGTTCAAAAATCTTGATAGGAGATTCTTTTGTCCTTTTTTCGATGATATCGAAGGCATCATACAGAATCGACTCTGCAGTACTCTTTTTTCCGTCTCGCATTATAGACTTTATGAACTTTGAAACCAGCTTATTGTTATACTTAGGATCGGGTATAATTATCCGCTCAGGGACTTCTCTTCTTCTCGGCATATTTTACACCATCGTTGCTATTTGTTATTCATTTTCATGCCACAAGATTCAGGCACGGTGAATCTTACATCATGTATCTTGTACCATTTTTCTACCTGGGCTTTTTCGAGCCGTATTTTGATCTGCCCTGTTTTCGATCCTCGACGCCAAGTGTATCAAGAGTGCCTCTGACAATATGGTACCTTACACCCGGCAGGTCCTTAATCCTTCCACCACGAACAAGAACAACCGAATGTTCCTGGAGATTATGCCCTATACCGGGAATATATGCGGTAACTTCTATCCCGGTGGTCAGTCTGACTCTGGCAACTTTCCGCAAGGCAGAATTGGGCTTTTTGGGTGTTGAAGTATAAACGCGTGTACAGACTCCTCTTTTCTGGGGAGCACCCTTTAGAGCCGGAGTATTTGTCTTTTTCTTTATTCGCTTCCTTCCCTTTCTTACTAACTGATTAATGGTCGGCATTTTCTCCCTTAAATCCTTTTATATTCGTAGTTAGGGTGTATCGACAAAATGATGATTATTAGACGTGTATCATTAGATTGTCAAGTCTTTTATATAAAAACAATCCATTATTTCCAAACAAATCTTAACCGGCTGTAACCTTAACATCTCTGTATTCATAAAGGCCGGTTCCCGCAGGAATGATTCTTCCCATAATAACGTTCTCTTTAAGCCCCTGAAGATAGTCTTCCTTGCCGGCAATGGCGGCATTTGTGAGGACCTTTGTCGTCTCCTGGAATGAAGCGGCAGATATAAAGCTTTCCGTGGATAGCGATGCCTTGGTAATCCCCAATATAAGGTGGTCGGCAATAGCGGGCTTCTTTCCTTTTTCAATTACTTCCTGGTTAACTTCTTCAAATATCTTTCTATCAACCTGATCTTCAATAATAAAATCGGTATCACCGGGATCAAGAACTTTAACACGCCGCATCATTTGCCGTACGATAACCTCGATATGTTTGTCATTTATCCGGACGCCTTGTAAGCGGTAAACCTCCTGGACTTCGTCAACAAGATAGCGTGCCAATGCAATTTCACCCTTGATATTCAATATATCCTGAGGGATAGCCGAACCGCTTATCAGTGCCTCGCCTGCTCTGATATAATCACCTTCATAAACGTTTATGTGTTTGCCCCGTGAAATCAGATATTCTTTTTTTTCACCAACATCTACAGGTGTAATGGTAACTTTCTGTTTACCTTTTTTGGTGGCCTTGGATATGGAAACATATCCGTCGATTTCACTCAACAGTGCGGTTTCTTTCGGCTTTCGGACCTCAAAGAGTTCAGCCACCCTCGGAAGACCGCCGGTAATATCCTTGGTCTTGGTTGTTGCTCTGGGGAGCTTTGCGATCACATCGCCCGCTTTAACATCATCTCCTTCTTCAATCAGCAAAATAGCATCTGTCGGCAGCAAATATCTCGCCATCCCCAGGTGTCCCGGCAGGCTGACTGTTTTTCCATCCCGGTCTTTGATTGAAATCCTTGGACGTTCCTCTCCACTTTTGGATTCGATGATTGTACGACTGGATTTGCCGGTAACCGGGTCGACCTTCTCCTGCATGGTCTTGCCGGATATGACATCACCAAATTTGACGGTTCCGTCAACTTCTGAAATAATGGGTGTTGTAAAGGGATCCCAGGTTACCAACAGGTCTCCGAACTTAACTTTTTTACCATCTTTTACTTCAATGTGGGCGCCATAAATGACGGGAAACTTTTCTCTTTCGCGTCCGGTATCGCTAACTATGGCGATTTCACCCCCCCGCCGGTTCATAACTACAAATATATTTCCATCTTTTTCCACCACATTAAGATTAACAAATTTAACCTTACCTTCGGCCCGGGCTCTGATATCGGCCTGCTCGACCCTGCGTCTGGCCGTTCCTCCAATGTGGAATGTGCGCATCGTCAGCTGGGTTCCGGGCTCACCGATTGACTGAGCCGCAAGAATTCCGACCGCCTGACCGATTTCGACCTTTTCTCCGTGGGAAAGGTCCCGGCCATAACACTTTGCACACACACCATGAACGCTCTTGCATGTCAGAACCGACCTAATTTTCACACTGGTAATTCCTGCATCTTCAATAGCCTTTACAGCGTCTTCGTCCAGGTCTTCTCCGGTCCCTATAATCACTTCATCTGTAAACGGGTCATGGATATCCTCTGCGGCAACACGCCCTAAAATACGTTCTTCGAGACGCTGAATCACTTCTCCGCCTTCCATCAAAGATTCAACCTCAACACCAAGTATGGTTCCGCAATCTTCTTCCGTAACAATACAATCCTGGGCAACATCGGCAAGCCGTCGGGTAAGATACCCCGAATTGGCGGTCTTTAAGGCCGTATCCGCAAGGCCTTTCCTGGCGCCGTGAGTGGAAATGAAATATTGAAGCACGGAAAGGCCTTCCCTGAAATTGGCACTGATGGGCGTTTCAATGATTTCACCCGATGGTTTCGCCATCAGTCCTCGCATCCCTGCAAGCTGACGCATCTGATCTTTGCTTCCCCTGGCCCCGGAATCTGCCATCATGAAAATTGGGTTAAAACTTTCTTCAATAACAGGCTTTCCGTTTTCATCCAGAACAGCATTTCCATCAAGGTCCGTTGCAGGGGCCATTCGCATTGATTTCATCATCTCATCAGCCACATCGTCAGTTGCTTTTGCCCATATATCGACAACTTTGTTATATTTTTCACCCCGTGTGATAAGACCCTCGATGTATTGAAGGCCGATTTTTTCAACCTGCTTCTCGGCATTTTCCAAAATATCCCATTTGGCAGACGGTATGATCATGGCGTCAATGGAAATGGAAAGCCCGCCCCGGGTTGAATATTGGTAACCGATATCTTTCAATCTGTCGGAAAGAATAACCGTAGCCTTTGGTCCCAGATTTCTGTATGCATAATTCACAAGTTCACTCAGCGTCTTTTTATCCCTGACGTTGTTTGCCATAGAAAAAGGTATCTCTGGACGTTTTTTAATTACCTGAAAAATATGATGCGCCTGGTCTGCAAAGATAACGCCGCTTATCTCCTTTTCTTCCAGGGCGAAGACTTTTTTAGCGTCTTCATCTGAAACGCTGAACATCCGCTTGAATTCGTCTTTTCTGAACAGGCCGACAAGCCCTTGATTATCCCTTTCAGGGCCTTTTGAATATTGGGCTACCATTTCAGTAAAATCCGAACCGGCCTGCAGCTTTCCTAAAACGGTCTCGGCCTCTTCTTCATCAAAAACCTTGATATGGCGTATCATCATGATGTTATCTTTGGGAATAATTTCCCACAACAGGATACGCCCCACGGTCGTATTAAACCTTTCCCCCCCCATGCGAACGATAATTCTGGCATGAAGATCAACGGCATTTGCATCGTATGCGCATCGAACTTCTTCAGAATTTGCAAATATTTTACCTTCGCCTTTGGACCCGGAAATCCCTCTTGTCATGTAATAGATGCCAAGAACAATATCCTGACTCGGTACAATTATAGGACTCCCATTTGCAGGAGAAAGAATATTGTTACTGGACAGCATTAATACCCTGGCCTCTATCTGGGCCTCCACGGATAGGGGGATATGAACAGCCATCTGATCGCCGTCAAAGTCAGCATTAAATGCCGTACAGACCAGCGGATGAAGCTGCAGGGCCTTGCCTTCAATGAGAATAGGCTCAAATGCCTGAATCCCCAGCCGATGAAGCGTGGGGGCCCGGTTTAATAAAACCGGGTACTCCTTTACCACATCATCTAAGGTGTCCCAAACCTCCGGGACTTCTCTTTCCACCATCTTCTTGGCACTCTTTACCGTGGACACGAGTCCTTTCTGCTCAAGGCGATAATATATAAACGGCTTAAACATCTCCAGAGCCATCTTTTTGGGCAGACCGCACTGATGTAGCCTGAGATCCGGTCCTATGGTGATAACGGTACGGCCGGAATAATCGACCCTTTTGCCCAGAAGATTCTGCCGGAAACGCCCCTGTTTGCCTTTCAATGTATCACTAAGCGACTTTAACGGTCGTTTATTCGTTCCCATAATCGCTCTGCCGTGCCGGCCGTTGTCGAAAAGAACATCCACCGACTCCTGGAGCATCCTTTTTTCATTCCGCACAATAATGTCAGGGGCCTTTAATTCGATAAGTCGTTTTAGCCGATTATTACGGTTAATAACCCTTCGATAGAGGTCATTCAAATCAGACGTTGCAAATCTTCCACCTTCAAGAGGGACAAGGGGACGCAAATCCGGAGGCAAAACCGGAATAATATCCATTATCATCCAGGTCGGATCTATTCCCGACCGCCTGAATGCTTCGACAATCTTGAGCCGTTTGGACAGTTTTTGTCGCTTTGTCATAGAGCGAGTGGAACTGATATCAACCCTCAGCTCGTTATATACCGAATCGAGATCGATTTTCCCCAAAAGTTTTTTGATCGCCTCGGCCCCTATCCCGGATTCGAATGTTGTCCCGTAAACGTCACGTGCTTCTCGATATTTTTCCTCGGATAGAAGTTGATTTTGGTTAAGATCCGTATCCTTGGGGTCGATCACAATGTAACTGTCAAAATAAATCACTTTTTCAAGACTTTTCAACGTCAAATCAAGCAAATTGCCGATCTTGCTCGGAAGGCTTCTCAAAAACCATATATGGGAACACGGTGAGGCGAGTTCAATGTGCGCCATCCGCTCCCTCCGCACCTTGGATTGAATAACCTCCACACCACATTTTTCACAAATAACACCCCTGTGTTTCATCCGCTTGTACTTGCCACAGTTGCATTCGTAATCCTTTGTAGGTCCGAATATCTTGGCACAGAAAAGACCGTCACGTTCGGGTTTAAACGTCCGATAATTGATAGTTTCCGGTTTCTTAATCTCCCCGTGCGACCATTTTAAAATCTGCTCGGGAGATGCCAGGGAAATTTTAACCCCGGAATAAAGTCTTGGATCGGTTGGTTTCGTAAAAAAATCATATATGGTTTCCATTGATTATTTTCCCTCCATAAGGGTTATATCCAAACCCAAACTCTTCAATTCTTTTGTCAGGACCTTGAATGACTCGGGCAAGCCCGGGTCTAATGTATTCTGACCTTTTACAATCTTTTCATACATACGAGTCCGGCCTGCCATGTCATCCGACTTTACGGTTAAAAACTCTTGAAGAGCATTCGCCGCTCCATAAGCCTCCATTGCCCAGACTTCCATTTCACCAAGACGCTGACCTCCGAACTGGGCCTTTCCGCCAAGCGGCTGCTGCGTCACAAGTGAATATGGACCGATAGACCGGGCGTGAATCTTGTCATCGACGAGGTGATGGAGTTTCAACACATACATCGTACCCACGGTAATCTTTTCTTTAAAAGCCTCTCCGGTACGCCCATCGTACAAGGTGGCCTGGGCAGCTGTGGGAAGCCCGGCCTCGGCGAGAAGAGACTTGATCTCATCCTCTTTAGCACCATCAAAAACCGGTGTGGCCATGTGAATACCGTCTTTATAATTTTCGGCATATTCGTACAGGTCTTCATCATCAAAGCCGTCTATCATCTCCTGGGCCGACGGTTCAGAAAATATTCGTTTCAGTTTCTCTCGAATGAGATCAAGTTTTTTTTGTTTCAGAAGACTGTTAAGCTGATCGCCGAGGCCCTTGGCAGCCCAACCCAAATGAATTTCCAGAACCTGCCCCACATTCATCCTGGAAGGAACTCCAAGGGGATTCAGGACCATATCAACTTGGGTTCCGTCTTCAAAATAAGGAAGGTCTTCCTGTGGAAGAATTCTCGACACCACCCCCTTGTTACCATGTCGGCCTGCCATTTTGTCACCCACGGACAGCTTGCGCTTCATCGCCACGTAAACCTTAACCATCTTGATTACGCCGGGAGGAAGATCATCCCCTTTTTCGTACCTGGCGATACTTTTTTCAAAAGACTTTCTGCAAAGTTCGCATTGGTTTCTATATCGCTCAAGAATATCATGGACCTGTTCGGCCAGCTCGGGGCTTTCAAGTACAATTCCTTCAAGCTGAGCCACGGGTATCTTGGCCAGCATCCCGGCATCTATCGTGCTCCCTTTCGCAATCAAAACCTTCTTGCCTTTTTTCAAAGATTTGAAACAGTTCTGGCCGACAAGCAATTTTTCAAGCTGTGTATAAACCAGGTCCTTGATGACTGCAAGCTTATCATCTCTGTCTCTTTCAAGAACGGCAATCTTTTTTTCTTCGATAAAACGGGTGCGGTCATCTTTCTCAACACCACGCCGAGAAAACACCTTTGCATCAACAACAGTTCCATGGACACCGGGCGGCACCCGTAAAGAACTATCTTTTACATCTCCCGCTTTTTCGCCAAATATGGCCCTTAAAAGCTTTTCTTCAGGGGAGAGCTGTGTTTCACCTTTGGGCGTGATTTTTCCCACCAGAATATCTCCCGGACTGACTTCAGCGCCAAGCCTTATAATACCGCTTTCATCCAGGTCTTTTAAGGCTTCATCACCCACATTTGGAATGTCGCGCGTGATATCTTCTTTGCCCAGCTTGGTATCTCTGGCCACGACTTCAAACTCTTCAATGTGGACAGACGTATACACGCCGTCCCGGTGAAGTCTTTCGCCCACCAGAATCGAGTCCTCAAAATTATATCCGCCCCACGGCATGAATGCCACCATTATGTTTTTGCCCAGGGCAAGTTCGCCCTTTTCCGTCGCAGGCCCGTCCGCGATAATCTCTCCGGCCTTGACTTTTTGTCCTTTTCTGACAATCGGGCGTTGATTGAAGCATGTATTCTGATTGCTCCGTATAAATTTTGAAAGCTGGTAAACCGTTACGGGAATTTCTGAATTTTTATCGTCTTCGGGCTCATGTTTGAGAACAATGCGGGAAGCCTCAACATCTACCACCGTGCCATCACGTTGGGCAACTACCGTAACGCCTGAATCTTTGGCCACCACGCCCTCAACACCAGTCCCCACCAGAGGCGCCCGGTTTACAAGCAAAGGAACCGCCTGGCGTTGCATGTTCGATCCCATCAACGCCCTGTTTGCGTCATCATTTTCCAAAAACGGAATCAAGGATGCGGAAACACTCACCAGCTGGTTGGGAGAAATATCCATCAGCTCGATATCTTCGGACTTGACCATCATGAATTCGCCTTCTACCCGTGAGGTTACCAGTGGCCTGACAAATCTTTTATTTTCGTCAACAGGCGCATTGGCCTGGGCAATCGGGTGATCCTTTTCTTCAAAGGCACTGAGAAACTTGACATCCTGCAATACAGTTGCATCTTTTACGATACTGTATGGCGTTTCAATAAATCCATATTCATTAACCCTGGCATAAGTACCCAGAGAAACAATAAGGCCGATATTGGGCCCTTCCGGTGTCTCTATGGGACAGATCCGTCCGTAATGTGACGGATGTACATCCCTGACCTCAAAGCCGGCTCGTTCACGGGTTAATCCCCCCGGACCCAGGGCGCTTAGACGCCTCTTATGGGTGGTTTCAGAAAGCGGGTTGGTCTGATCCATGAATTGGCTGAGCTGGCTGGTCCCGAAAAATTCCTTAACAACGGCGGAAACCGGCTTTGAATTTGCGAGGTCGTGCGGCATAAGCGCATCAACTTCCTGGAGACTCATCCGTTCTTTAATAGCGCGTTCCATGCGGACCAGTCCGATACGATACTGGTTTTCCAAAAGTTCACCAACGGCACGCACCCTTCTATTCCCGAGATGATCGATGTCATCAACAGCTCCCTGTGTATCTTTTAGCTTTACAAGGGTTTTAGCCGTGAAGAGTATATCCTCTTTTCTAAGTGTTCTTAAGTCGATGGAAGAGTTAATGCCCAGTCGAAGGTTAATCTTCATGCGGCCGACACCGGAAAGATCATAATAGGAGGATTTGAAAAACATGTGGTCAATAAATTCCTGGGCCACTTCCAGCGTTGCGGGGTTGCCGGGTCGGAGCCTTCGATATATCTCAATAAGCGCGTCCTCTTTTGTTTCGACCTTATCCAAAATCAGGGTTTTGTGAATGGAGTCACTACTGGTTACCCCATCGATGAGAAGCAGTTCAAATTCATTTATACCGGCATCAAGCAGGGCTTGGAAAATCTCTTGGGTAAAAATTTGGTTGCATTTTACAATGGTCTCTCCACTATCAGGATCCACTATTGTTTTTGCAAATACCTTGTTAAAAATATCTTCAACACTTATCGGAATCAATTCCAAGTTAACGGATTTAAGCTTCTTGATTGCGGCTTTGGTAAACACGCGTCCTTTAAGAACAATAGACTCGCCCGTTTCAGGATCTGTAATATCACTGCTGGCACGCTGCCCTCGCAAGGAGTCCGCATTAAACTTCTTGAATATCCGTTTGCCGCGGACAACAAATTTTTCTGTTTCATAAAAATAAAACAGAATGTCTTCGGAACTATATCCAATCGCTTTATAAAGGATTGTAATAGGAAACTTACGCCGCCTGTCAATTCGAATATGGACAATACCTTTGTGATCGATCTCCATATCGATCCATGATCCGCGTACCGGAATGATCCTAGAGGTGTATATCACCTTGCCGCTCGAATGTGTCTTGCCTTTATCATGATTGAAAAACACTCCTGAAGATCTATGGAGCTGGCTTACGACAACACGTTCGGTTCCGTTTATGATAAACGTACCATTGTCGGTCATCAAGGGAATTGTTCCAAAGTAAATCTCCTGCTCTTTGATATCACGAATATTCGTAACTCCTGTATCCTTATCAATATCATATACCACAAGCCTGACAGTAATTCGAACAGGAATTTCGTAGGTCATTCCCCGGTTTATACACTCCTTAATGCCGTGCTTAACCTCGGCGAATCTGTAAGATACAAATTCAAGGGAAGCACTTCCGGTAAAATCCTTTATCGGAAATACAGACTTAAATACAGCCTGCAGGCCGACGTCTTTACGTTTTTCCGGAGGAACATCCATTTGCAAAAACCGGCCGTATGATTCCCGTTGAACCGCGATAAGATCAGGAATATCGATGATCTTTTCTATCTTGCCGAAGTTTTTTCTTTTACGCTTATTTGCCAAAATCCTTTCTGACATGGCATCTCCAATATATTATATTTTGGTAATGGGTCATAGGATAAAGAGCATTTTACTCTTTGTCCTATGACCCATTACCTATTACAAGCGAGTTCGCTTAGTTACCAATTGGAATACTTGAATAATTGGTTCTGGGAAAATGGAAAAGCGGGTTATTTTAAAATTCCTCTCTACAAAAAATTTAATAGATAAATAACATCCTTTTAAAATCAACATTCCAACATTTTTAACCCGCCTGCCCCGGCTGCCCCGTAGCTCCGGCAGATGGTACTGGGATAGGTCCGGAAGATCGTACCGGGATGAAATTTTTTCTATTTCACTGGGGCTATTTCCGAGTTAACTGTTTAAGCCTCAAAATCCCTTATACTTTTCCGTTGACAGCGGGATAGAATTTTCGAGGCGGTTACTTTATTTCAACCTGAGCACCGGCATCTTCGAGCTGGCTCTTGATTTTTTCAGCATCTTCTTTGGAAATGCCTTCCTTAACAGGCTTTGGAACTTCATCAACCAAGGTTTTGGCATCCTTTAAACCCAGACCTGTAATCGCCCTGACTTCCTTGATAACCTGGATTTTCTTATCGCCAAACGTTGTGAGAATAACGTCGAATTCGGTCTTTTCTTCCACTTGAGCGCCAGCGGCCTCCCCGGGGATGGCAGCCGCTACAGCAACAGGCGCGGCTGCGGAAACACCGAATTTTTCTTCCATTTCCTTAATGAGTTCAGACAGTTCAAGTACCGTCATATTTGCTATAAATTCGATTACATTCTCTTTGGTAATATCCACCATTTTATTGTTCCTCCATAATAACTTTCAATTAATGTTTTTTTATTTGTATCGAAGATCAGAACGCCTTTTTCTGTTCCTTTACGGCCTGCAAAAGATTTAAAAACTGCATGGGTATCGCGTTAAGAACTTGGACAAAACCTGCCGGGACACCATTGATGACGGATAGGAATTGCCCTAAAAGAACCTCACGAGGAGGAAGGGCCGACATCACCCTGATGGCGTCTAAATCGATCACCTTGCCGTTCATAACGCCGGTCTTAATTTCAAGCTTTTGATGATCTTTAGAAAACTTTATCAAAACCTTTGCGGGTGAAATCGGGTCGTCATAGCTTAACGCAACGGCACTCGGACCTTTAAAACACTCTTTTATTAATTTGACATCTGTCTCTTCAGAAGCTCTGATAAGAAGCGAATTCTTTGCCACCTTAAATTCAACATCAAACTCTCTGAGCCTCTTTCGCAAATCATTCATTGCTGCAACATCGAGTCCTTTACAATCCGTAACGATGACAACTTTGGACTTTGCAAATTTTTCATGCAGACTTTTGACAATCTCTTTCTTTTTTTCCAGCTTCACAACTTACAACACCTCCTTCCTTAATCCGCAAAAACCGGAGGTAACAACTTATCAACATAGAATGTCTCGGTAGGCCGGCAATGCCGATTAAACACAAAATAAGTGAACCTACGGTCTGTGACAGAAATATTTTAGTTTGGAAACAATATGCAAAATAGCCATTCGGGCCGTCTTTACCCGAACAAGTGCCTAAAGTGAACTAAAGCCTGCCCTGTTTCGACCGGACGTACATTTTTACCAAAAATGTGCGGTTTGCGATGCTTGTGATAGTTTGAAACTGCACTAAGAATCCAGGTCTGGGCCAGGGTTTGAAATGCCTATATGGAAGTAGACTATTTTATTAAGTCCTTGACACTGGCCGCATCTATCTTGATGCCAGGCCCCATGGTGGTTGAAATGGCGATACCTTTCAGATAAGTTCCCTTACTGGAAGCCGGTTTGAGACGAACGATAGTTTCTAAAAAGGCGGCTGCATTTTCCACAATCTTCTCTACTCCGAAAGAAACTTTGCCCATTGGAACGTGGACAATTCCGGCTTTCTCAACCTTAAAATCAATTTTCCCTGCTTTTAGCTCTTGGACCGCTCTCGCTATATCAAAAGTTACCGTTCCGGTTTTTGCATTGGGCATGAGCCCTCTGGGACCGAGAAGCTTTCCAATCTTTCCAACAGAACCCATCATGTCGGGAGTAGCAACAGCTTTGTCAAATCCAAACCACCCTTTTTTAATTTTTTCTATTAATTCGTCATTCCCGGAAAAATCCGCACCGGCGTCCAAGGCCTCTTTTTCTTTTTCCCCTTTAGCAAATACCAGGACTATTATTTCCCTGCCAAGGCCATTGGGCAAAACGACTGTCCCTCGAACCATCTGATCGGCATGCCTTGGATCTACACCAAGACGGACGGCAACATCAACAGTCTCATCAAACTTAGCATAAGATGAATCGATTGCTAATTTGACAGCATCGCTGAAAATATGCTTTGCTCCAGCATCTACTTTTTTACTTGATTTTAAATATTTTTTACCCCGCTTCGGCATGTTTTTTGTTTACTCCTTGTGTACATGTTTAGCATTTAGGGTTAAGATTTACTCACAGCACGTAACATCTTTCTTCAGACAACTTCAATCCCCATACTTCTGGCCGTTCCGGCGATAATATTACAGGCGGCATTCAAATCATTTGCATTTAAGTCAACCATTTTTTGCTTGGCAATCTCTTCAACCTGCTTTTGAGTGACGCTTCCGACTCTCTCACGTTTTGGATCACCGGCGCCTTTTGCTATTTTAGCCGCTTTTTTCAAAAGCACGGATGCAGGGGGTGTTTTGGTTATAAAAGTAAATGATCTGTCCTGATAAACAGTAATAACTACGGGTATGATCATACCTTCATCATTTGCGGTCCGGGAATTAAAAGCCTTGCAAAAGTCCATTATATTGACGCCGTGCTGCCCAAGTGCAGGACCAATCGGGGGAGACGGATTGGCTTGACCGGCGGTTACCTGCAATTTTATCTGTGCCATAATCTTTTTTGCCATTTTTTAACATTACTCCTGTAATTTTGCTGATGAATTCGACTTTTTACGAATTTATCACAACTTTGTAACCTGTACGAATTCCAGTTCCACCGGTGTTGAACGGCCAAATATGCTCACCAGAACCCTTATCTTACCCTTTTCCGGATTAACTTCGTCCACTGTGCCGTTAAAATTTTTAAAAGGCCCGTCTATGACACGGATCTCGTCTCCGATCTCGAAAAAATATTTCGGCTGTGGCTTGAGCTTGCCGGCCTCCATTCGATTCAAGATCCGTTCGGCCTCTTCATCTGAAATGGGCGTGGGCTTTTCCCGACCACCCAAAAATCCGGTCACCTTGGCTGTGTTATTCACAATATGCCAGGTTTCATCATCAAGTTCCATTCTGACTAATATATATCCCGGATAGAATTTTCGGGATGATGTTTTTCTTTTACCTTTTACAAGCTCCACAATCTCTTCGGTGGGAACCAGTATCTCACCAAATTTCTCGGTTTGAGAAAAGGATGCCACTCGCTCTTCCAGGGCAGCTTTGACCTTGCTTTCAAACCCCGAATAAACATGGACGATATACCATTTAAGAGCCACTTTTCTCTTCTCCTCAATTTAGTGAAGAACCACACGAATCAGGCTTGACAAACCGATATCGGCCACTCCAAGAAAGCATGCTATTATCATCGTTAAGATAATGACAACAACGGTAGAGCTCAACGTCTGCTTGCGTGTGGGCCAGACAACCTTTTTTAGCTCCACCTTTACTTCTCTCAGAAATTGAACTCCCTTGTTTATATAACTTTTAACCTTCCCAGGCTCGGTCTGGGTTTTGGTTAACGCTTTGGTCTTTGATGAAGAGGGCCTTCTTTTGATTTCCCCGGCAGGACCTGTAAACAGCGTGGTCTTTTTAACGGCGACATCATTTTTTGACCGGGGTGATGTGGTCCCGGCGGCACTTTGTTTTTTCTTTTTCTTGGCGCTTGAAGTTTTTTTCCTTTGTAACCGTGCCATTATGCACCCAAAATCGCAAAATTCAAAGCTGAAAATGTCAGGAAAGTCTCATGGGGTTTCATGTCATTCAAGCTTTGAGCTTTTTATTCAAAATGATTTGGCAGGCCAGGAGGGATTCGAACCCCCAACACCCGGATTTGGAGTCCGACGCTCTACCGTTAGAGCTACTGGCCTGCATAATACCTTAATAATACGTTTATTTGGTCTCTTTATGTAGAGTGTGCGTCCTGCAGAATCGACAATATTTGCTGAATTCCAACTTGTTTGGTGTTGTCCGTTTATTTTTTGTAGTCGTGTAGTTTCTTCTTTTGCACTCACTGCACGCAAGGGTAACAATTATTCTCACCAGAAAACTCCTTCAACTATTACTCTAAGATTTCGCTAACAACACCTGCGCCGACCGTCCGTCCGCCTTCCCTGATGGCAAACCTCAATTCTTTTTCCATGGCTATGGGCGTTATAAGCTCTGCCGTTATCGTTATATTGTCACCAGGCATT
>Ga0315541_1002094_pt1 | contig 17183 bp, 12 predicted proteins | sample SalMarSW160190MG_FD_203095 | JGI IMG/M metagenome (GOLD analysis project Ga0315541, IMG submission 203095) | Salt marsh sediment microbial communities from the Plum Island Ecosystem LTER, Massachusetts, United States - Salt Marsh Sediment SW1601-190 ...
AAACGCACCAGGGCTTAACCTGATTGAGTCCAACTTCGATCAGGTCGTCTTCGAGCTCAACGTTTCCGGAATGTGGTCGGAGGAGGTGCAGACCAAAGAGGGGATATTCAACCAACTTTACATCCCCGAGTGCGGCATCACCAGCAGGATCGGTGAGCCGAAGCTGCCGGTGATAGGCAAGATGGTCCAAATTCCCTATGGAGCGGAAGTGGAGGTGGAGGTGATTAGTTCTGAGTTTAGAGAGTTCAGTTTACAGGAGTTGGGCATAGCCAATCGGATCGTGCCCGTTCAGGCGCCCGTTCCCAAAGTAGAGGGGGCATGGATGGATGCTCAGTTCACGATCGATCAGGATTATTATCAGATAGATGCTTTTTCTCCCACCGCCGTGGCCAAGAAGGGCGAAATCGGAGCAATCCGCGGACACAGGTTCGTGAGGGTGGAGATTTATCCGGTTAGCTACAATCCAAAGGCAGGCAGCTTAAGGCTGTATTCTTCGGTGAAGGTTAAAGTTACTCTGACCGGCTCTGACATTCCTACCACCGAGGATATGCTCTATCGCTATGCCTCGCCGCCATTTGAGGAACTCTGTCAGGAGTTTTTGATAAATTACAAAAGTTACGGAGTTGTCGTAAAAGGAGCTCCGGGTTTGCCTGTCGGTTACCTGATCATTGCGCATCAGGATTTTTATGACGATATTGCACCACTGGTTGAGTGGAAGACCAAGAAGGGATTTCACGTTACCGTGCTTCAGGTTCCGGATATCGGATCAACCACCGCCGCGATTAAGGACTCCATTCAATCTGCTTATGATAACTGGGACATTCCTCCCACCTATGTTTTGTTCATGGGAGACGTTGGATTCATTCCCACCTACACCGGTTCTTATAGCTCCAGTGCTACGGATCTTTATTATGTTCAGATGGATTCAGATGATTTTGCGGATATCATGAGAGGGAGACTTCCGGCAAGGAACTCAGACGATGCCGATTATATGGTGAACAAGCTTTTGTATTATGAGAATCCCACCTCCGGCGATTTGGAATGGATGAGGAAAATGTGTTTCATCGCCTCGGACGACGCCAGCCTTACGGCAGAAAAAACCCATAGATACGTGATACAGAATTATCTTGCACCGAACGGCATAATATGTGACACCATCTGGGACCGCACCGGAGGCAGCACATCAGATATCACCAACAGCGTTAATGACGGACGAACCGTGGTTTGTTATTCCGGACACGGATCCACCTCCGGCTGGGGTTGTGTTCCTTTCAACCAGAGCAATGTCCGCAGTCTAAGCAATGCAGATGAGTATCCTTTCGTTCTTTCTCATGCCTGTCTTACCGGAAAGTTCAGCATAACGGAATGCTTCGGGGAAACCTGGGCTAAGGTGGACAATAAAGGCGGAATAGCCTTCTGGGGTGCTTCCACTTATTCCTATTGGGATGAGGACGACATTTTAGAGAGGAGAATGTTCCGGGCGGCATTCGAGGAAACCTGTTTCAGCATTGCCAGTATGACTGACAAGGCATTGTGGGGTCTTTACGACCATTACAACGGTGGAGGGATGAGCCGGTATTATCTTGATGCTTACAACGTTATGGGCGAGCCCTCTGTGGATTTATGGACCTATATAGCCCAGGCGCTGTCCGTAGACTATCCTTCGTCCATAAGCCAGGGATCGAATACGGTTACCGTCACGGTGGAGAAACCCGGTTCCATTCCGGTGTATGGGGCTCTGGTATGTTTGTACAAGGAGGGAGAAGTCTTTGAGACCGGATATACGGATCTAAATGGAGAAGTGACCTTGTATCCCTCGCCGGTTACCATGGGTGATGTGGATGTCACCGTGACCGCTCACAACTGTTTGCCTCACCAGGGGACAATCCAGGTCTCGTCCAAAGTTGGAGACGCAAACAATGATGGAGTTATCGACGTGGGTGACGTGCTCCTTTTGGTTAATTACCTCTTTCTTGGAGGTGCTGCGCCAGACCCGTGGGAAAACGGAGACGCCAACTGCGACGGCGAGATCGACATTGAGGATGTGATATATTTGATAACTTACCTTTTCCAGGGTGGAGCTGCTCCCTGCCCATAATCTGCGCTTTGTCTTGAATCCAAAAGTCCTCCCGCCTTTGGGCGGGAGGACTTTTGTTTTAGGGCTTGACAATTGGCCTGGGGCAAGTTATCTTAATCATCAGAAATTAAGGACAAGGCAGACGGAATAGACTTATCACCAAACTCAAAAAATCCCTGAGCCCGGCAAAAAAGAAGAGATGGGGAAAAAGGTATTCATACAGACCTTCGGATGTCAGATGAACGTCTACGATTCGGAGAAGCTGAAAAGCATCCTTCTTTCCTCGGGGTTTTCGATAACCGAGGATGAGAGGAAAGCGGACGTGATCGTCTTGAACACCTGTTCGGTAAGGGAGAAAGCGGAAAGGCGGGCTCTGGGGCGTCTTTGGGACTTATCGCGGAACAAGTCGGCGAATCCTGACGTCGCTTTGGTGGTGGCGGGATGCATGGCCCAAAGGATGGGCGAAGAGTTGATACAAACGATTCCATGCCTGGATTTGGTGTTGGGACCGGATCAGTTCTTTCAGCTCCCCCAATATCTGCACGAATTCCGTGCCTTGAGGCAGAATAATCTAGACAAGCCGAGGGTTGAGGTCTCAGAATCGAGGGAGAGCTTCTCCTGTGAGGCATTCCAGCATGAAGAGCTTCCGTACAGAAAGCATAAGTACATCTCCTTTGTTGCTATCTCCCGCGGGTGCAACAACTTTTGCTCCTATTGTGTGGTTCCCTACGTTAGAGGTCCGGAAAGGCACAGGCCCGTAGCCCAAATCGTCAAGGAGATCCAGCTATTGGCGGAATCCGGGTGTAAGGAGGTGACCTTGATCGGACAGAACGTGAATTCATACAAATGTGATGGGCATGATTTTGCAGATTTGCTTCAGACGGTCAGCGAAGAGACGGAAATCGAGCGGATCCGCTTCATGACCTCTCATCCCAAGGATTTGTCCGAGAAGCTGGTTAACAAGATGGCGTCCTTACCCAAAGTTTGCGAACACCTTCACCTTCCTTTACAGTCAGGCTCGGGTAGAATCCTGCAGAAGATGAATCGGGCTTACACCGCTGGAGATTATTTGAAGCTGGTGGAAATGGTTAAGGAGGAGACTGATGGTTTGAGCCTGACCACCGACCTGATAGTCGGTTTTCCCACCGAGACCGAAGAAGATTTTCAACAGACTTTGAATATGGTGGAAAAAGTGGAGTTCGATTCATCCTTCATGTTTCGCTATTCGGTAAGGGAGGGAACAAAAGCGGCATCTTTTCCCGATGATGTCCCGGAAGATGCAAAGCTCGAAAGGCTTCATACCTTAATTGACCTCCAGAAGAAAATCTCCCAAAAAAAGAACCAAGGAATGATAGGAAAGAGTGTGGAGGTTTTGGTGGATGAGGTGAGCAGACGAGACAAAAATAAGTGGAAAGGCAAGACCAGAAACAACAAGACCGTGGTGATCCAGGCAGATACAGGTGTGTTGGGAAAGGTTGCCTGGGTGAGGGTATATGATGCGGACAGCTATACCCTTTTCGGAAAGTTGGATGAAAAAGGATAGGAGAGTTCAGCCTGGAGATTCTATAAGAAGAATAATGTCCATTGCCCTGCATTCATCTTCTAACGATCTTTCGTATACTTAGTGGGGACGGATAAATCGGGTTTAGATATGGAAAGGTTTTTCGAAATCATAGCCCAGTCATTGTCTGAGTGTTTCCAGATAAGCTACATAGCATTTTTTCAGTTGAGCAAATCGGGGAACAGACTAATTTTGAAATATGCATCAGGTTTTCACCCGGAGTCGCTGGAAAACTTGAGGCGAATCCGGTCCAGCGTTGGAATCTTTCGGTCGCTGATTGAAGAGCGAACCCCTCAGATTGAAAACGAGATATTCCCGAACGAAAAAAAGCTGGCAGCCTCGGTGAGATGGGATGGATTGGAATCTATGATAACCGTTCCCATCTTCAGCAGAGATGAGATTTGGGGGGCTTTGGCAGTTTTCAGCCAGCAAAAACATAAGTTCAAAAAGGAAGATGGGAAGATCTTAAATCTCTGGGCGGCACACGTGGGAGAGCTTCAGGATTTCTTCTCTTCTGATTTGCGGACCAAGCTACATGGCAAATTAGTGGAGATCTTAGGAAACATCGAGCTCATCAAATTCAAATTGAGAAACAGGGAGAGCATTCAAACCTCGGATGTCATGGATGCTTTTGAGCGTTTGGAAAAGATGATCCTGGAGAGCATCCCGGATACCAACCAGCTCCATCAGCGACTCGTCCTGAAGAAGAGGGCGGAAGAAGAGCCCGTCGAGGAAGTAATCAGCGAAGAGGTTATTACCGTCGAGGGGGAAAAGATCGCCCCAATTGAAAAGCGAAGGGTTTTAATCGTTGACGATCAGCCCATCATAACCGATCTTTTGGTCGACATTCTAAAGCGCATGGGTTACAGCTCAGAGGTGGCTTTCCGGGGAAAGGAGGGCATCAAGGCCTTTGCCAGGGATGGATTCGACCTGGTGATAACGGATCTTGGCATGCCGGACATTTCTGGGTGGGAGGTTTCCCGGGCGGTGAAAAGGCAGAATCCTTCTGTCCCCGTGATCCTCATCACCGGCTGGGGGGTAGAACCGGATCCCAGTAAGATTCAGGATTCAGGAATCGATTTCGTAATAAACAAGCCCTTCCAGATAAATCAATTGGAGAGAATAGTAAAAGAGTTGGCAAATCCAAACAGAGACAGAGCTGCGATTTAGGCGAAAGCGGCTCTCTTTCCTTTAACGTAGAGGAGGCGGGAAAATAATCACAGGGTTTCCAGGTAAGCCAGAAGGGTGGCTACGTCTTCTTCTGAAAGAGAGGCAAAGGAGGGCATCGCTGAAACTGGGCTTCTGAGTTGCTGCTTGATGTTCTCTGAATTCGCAGGTCTTCCACTGTAAGGAAGCTTTTCGCCTTTCAACACTCCTTTCAAACCGGGTCCCATCTTTGAATCGGTCCTGTCCGCATAGTGGCAGAAACTGCATTTGTTATCGAAAAGCGCTTGTCCTCTTTGGGCATCCATTGGGGCGGCAGCTTCCGAGGTGACGTCTTGTGCTTCCTTGGTCTCACCGGTGACCAGGAACAAGTATCCAGCAGAAGTGCAGAATACTACGAACGCTAAAGCAAATACGGTCATCCCCAGTCCGGGCACGTATCTGAGAAACTGCCTGTAGAATTGAGCTATGGAAAGCTTGAGCGCGAGAATGATAAAAAGAGCTAAAGCAAGTACGCCATGAAAGACGGCCCTCACCGACATGCCGTCACCGAGCATCTTCACATAATGTAGACAGAAATAGCCTATCACCAGGAACATCACTGCGAAGAGGGCCCCAGCACCTTTGTGCAACCTGCGCAGGAATGTAGCGCTGATCTTCCTTTCCGCCCTTCCCATCAAACTCAACATGCAGATCACCGCTATCAGTCCAACCGCTAAGAAGAATATCGCGACAATGGACTTAGTGTAAAGCGACATAGATCATTACTCCGATCGTCCCTCAGAGTTTGATCACGTAGAAAAGGGGAGACCCTTTTGCCTTCTTGGGATCAGGAACGAAAGTCAGGTTTACACGCAGGGATAGGCCGGATACAACCTTTTCGGCCTCGAATCCCTCTCTTGCTTTCCAACTCTCCTTTTCGGGCACGAAAACTTCCCGTGAAAGCGGGTTCTTCCTTCGATGCAAGTGGTGTGAATCTGCGTCCCGCTACTTATCTGCTCACAGCGGAGGTTCCTTTCGCAAGGAATTCCGTTTCCCTCCGCTGGATAACTCCTGTCCCGCGAGAAGAGCTTACTTTTCCTTCTCCATCTTCATGGGTTTCACCGACGCCACATAAGCGGTCAGATCGGTAAGTTTCTGGTCGTCCCAGGCAGGCGGTTTTCCCTTCAGTGGATTGACGATGCAATAGATCACAACCTGATCTAAGGTCATGACCCTTTTTGCCATCATGAAGTACTTTGGGTATTTAGCTCCCAGATTATCAAAAGCAGCCAGAGTCTGGTCTCCCATTTTACCCTCCCTCGTTCCTCCCTCCATGTGGCAGCTGTTGCAGGTCAGTCCACTGGTTCCCAGCGTGGTGTCGCTAAACAGGGCCATGCCCCGTTCAATGGATTTTTGAAGCTGGGCCATAGGATCCATTTTCGGCATCTCCTTCTCTTCCTCTTTCTGGGCGCAGGCATAGAAAAACGAGAATCCCACGCAAAGGACGACGACTAAAACCAAGATGTTTTTCATCTTATTTCACCTCCTTTTGATGCTTTTGGTTCGTTCCCTATGTGTAAATGATTCTCGATTAACCTAACCTCATTCCCATAACCTGTCAAGTCTTTTTTGTCGCCCCAGAGGAAAAAATCCAACAGTGTTTACGTACCTCTTGAAATGCTCATCTTCTGGTTTTGGTTTGACAAAATTCTATCCCACGTCTATATTCGAATTGATGATAGAACTCAGGAAAGTTTCATATGAGTACAAGCTGGACGGCAAACGAAGCATCTTGGCGTTAGATGATATTAACCTGACGTTCGAGCAAGGGGAGTGCGTTGCCATCATCGGCTCCAACGGCTCCGGAAAAACCACCCTGGCCAGGCTTTTGAATGCACTTCTCCTGCCCACTTCCGGGAAAGTTCTGGCAGACGGTCTGGATACCGGCGACAAAGATTCACAAAAGACGATTCGCTTGAAGGTGGGCATGGTATTTCAAAATCCGGATAATCAGTTCATCTCCACCTCGGTCGAAAGGGAGATCGCATTCGGCCTGGAAAACCTGGCGCTTCCTTACGAGGAGATGGAAAAAAGGGTCGCATGGGCGCTTGGCTCTTTTCATTTGAGGAAATACAGAAAGTATCCCCCAAACAAGCTATCTGGAGGGGAAAAACAGAGGGTAGCTTTAGCTTCGGTTGTGTGTATGCACCCTCAATACCTGGTCCTGGACGAGCCCACATCGCTTCTGGATGCAAAGGGGAAAAAAGAGGTGATGAGCCTTATCGAGGGATTCTGCAAACAGAGCAAGGTTTCCGTGATCCATATCACTCAGTTCCCGGAGGAGGCGGTCATTGCCGATAGAGTCTTGGTTATGCACAAAGGTAGGATAGTACTTGACGGATGTCCCAAAGACATTTTTAAGCAGAAGGACAAATTGGAAGAAATAGGGCTCCAGCCGCCTCTGGCCGTCAGGATAGCTTCTGAGCTGTCCCAGAGAGGAATAATTCCCTCGGATGACTATTTGACCATGGATGATCTGATGGAGAAATTGACTCTGAGTATGAAAAAGGGCAAGAATAGACCAGAGGCAAAGACGAAGCAAATCGGTCTTGAATTCAGCTCTCCTCAAAGAAACCATGTCACTCCTTCAGTTCGGCCCCAAAAGATCCAATCCTTGTCCGAAAACTCTTCTCCCCAGGTTTTGACTGAAGACCTGACTTTTGTTTATAATCAGGGATTGCCGACAGAAAGAAAAGCTCTGAATGGTATAAACCTAAAAATCCAAAAAGGGGATTTTGTCGGATTGGTGGGTCCCACCGGGTCAGGAAAAAGCACTTTGGCTCAACATCTAAATGCTCTCTTGTTCCCGACTTCGGGCAAAGTAATGCTTGAGGACGTGGATCTGTCCGCAGGATCCAAGGGAAAAAACAGGTCCCTTGACTTGAAAAAGATAAGGCAGAAGGTAGGATTGGTTTTCCAATTTCCCGAGCTTCAGTTGTTTGAGGATACGGTCTACGATGACGTCGCCTTCGGCCCGAAGAATCTGAGAATGTCGGAGGAAAAAATAGATGGAAGCGTTCGAGATTCAATGCTCAAGATGGGATTGGATTTTGATGAATTCGCGTCCAGGTCTCCTTTCTCTTTAAGCGGCGGCGAACAACGAAAGGTCGCCATCGCAGGCATATTGGCACTAAACCCGGAAGTCTTGATTTTAGATGAGCCAACCTGCGGCTTGGACTCAAGGAGCACCGAAGAGATGAAAAAGCTTTTGAAGGATTTGAACTCTATGGGGGTGACCGTAATATTAGTCTCGCACAACATGGATTTGATCGCCGAGTTGGCAGAGAAGATCATTCTGTTGGACCGGGGGAAGGTGGTCTCCTTTTGCAGCAAGGAGGATTTCTTCAAAGATTCCGAGAGAATAAAATCTGTTGGTCTTGATCTTCCCAAAGTGATAGAGTTTGTCTGGAAGCTGAGAGAAAAAGGAATTGAAATCGAAGCACAAATCTTCACCGAAGACAAATTAATCCTGTCTCTTGACGAGCTTTTTCGAAGACAAAAAACTTGACAAGACTTCAGAAATCTGTTATGTTAAAAATCATTGAGTCTGCGGAGATTGAGAAGGGTCTTCTTATGTGTTAAAGCGCTTGGTTGGCAACTGCGTTTTGATACATGAAGGGCTTATAACGCTTGAGGGTATTGAAATGGAAAGGAAGGGATCCAGATTCTTCGTAGATCAGATAACCTCTGAGTTGCGGGAGGCCTACCTCGGTGACAGTCGGCCATGGGTTGTTGGCTTTAGCGGCGGGAAAGACTCCACCATGGTGATTCAACTTGTTTACTATATGCTCGCAAATATGGAAGTTACTGAACGACGTAAACAGGTTTATGTTCTTGCGTCTGACACACGGGTCGAAGCTCCGGCTATCGCGACACGCGTACGGGAAGAACTGGATTCGATCGCAACTAGTGCCGAGCGTGACGGCCTTCCCATAACGACCCACCTCGTCTATCCAAAGCTGAATGACACGTTCTGGGTAAACCTGATTGGACGTGGGTATCCCTCTCCAACAGTCCTCTTTCGGTGGTGCACCGATCGCCTGAAGATACGCCCCGTAAGCAATTTCATTAAGAGCGTCGTTGAACGTTCAGGCTCCGTTGTTGTCGTACTTGGCGCCCGTAAAGATGAAAGTACAACGCGGGGCCAAGCAATGCGCGCGAGAGAGATCGAGAACCAGAGATTTCGCCCACACTCCGACCTGCCAAGCGCGTGGGTGTACACACCGTTGGAAGATCTCACAACTAACGAGGTGTGGATTTATCTGCTGCAAACCCCCAAACCGTGGGGCGGCGACAACCGCAGTCTGGTCACTCTATACAAACGCGCAGCTGGCGGAGAATGCCCTTTGGTCATTGATGCTTCGACGCCATCCTGTGGGCATAGCCGCTTTGGCTGCTGGACCTGTACCGTCATTAAAAACGATCGTTCCATGGAATCGCTCGTCGAACTTGGGGAGGATCATTTGGAACCGCTCTTACAACTACGGGATTACCTCAAAGAAGTGCGCGACAGCCCAGGGGCACGCCAAGACAAACGTCGTAATGGCCGACCCGCCTACAACCGACAGGGCGAACTAATGACGGGGACAGGTCCGTTCACACATGAAACGCGCCAGGACCTGCTGGTTCGTCTTTTGGAGGCGCAGCAGAAATCTGGTCATGTGCTCATCGAAGGAGATGAACTAGCCGGTATACAGCAAATCTGGAGCCGCGAGGAGGACAACGCGCAACCCGCTGATGCCGTTCAGCAAATTTGGAAACAAGTATACGAGGAGGAAGCCATGGTACACGACACCCATAAAGGAAGTAACTACCTCAGCAAAGAAGAGACTTTGCTCCGTGGGGTCTGCGAAGAGCACGGCGTCTCTTTCGAAATGATGCGCCGTCTACGCGACATTGAGGAAGAATTCGGACATCTAAAACGCCGCCACGGCTTGCCCGAGGAAATGCGTGAGGCCGTGCGGCAGGAGCTAAAGCGAGAGTAGGAGGACCTGCGATGTCCCAATGGAAGCACATAACCATAGCTCGGCTAACGATGACGAATTTCAAGGGGTTGACGGCCCGCACGAAATTGACCTACTACCTGGGCCGGACTTAGATAAACCGCTGGTGTTGATCGGAGGGGACAATGGTCGCGGAAAGACTTCCATTCACGAAGCTATCAATTATGTTTTTTATGAGGACGGAGACCTCCCTGGCATCCAAACTAGGCCGAATTACTTGCGGGCGGTCAGTGATAGGCTCAACCGTCGGGCTCTGGACGAAGGCCAGACCGACTATCGCGTCGCTGTTGAACTGACCGTGTCGGGGGGCGATGCTGATAGGAGGTTGTACATCGAAAGGAGCTGGGATGTAGATGTTGCTAGACGCCAAGCCAGATGCCCCGTTTTGCTGATTCAGGAAAACGAGCGTCCGATTGATTGGATAGAGGATAATCCGACAGCTTACCAAGACTTTCTTCGCCATGTCCTTCCTCCGCGCATTGCTCCATTCTTCTTCTTTGACGGTGAGCGAATACAAAACTTTGCCGAGGAGGAGAGCCACGACCGTCACATGGTGGAGGCAATCGAAGACATACTCCACATTACAGTATACAAGACGCTGAGGGAGGACTTGAAAAAACATGTTGTAGGTCATATTGAAAAGCACGAGGTCAAAGCAGTTGAGACCGGAGATTTCTTTCAGCTTCAGGGAGAGGCTGAACGTATTGAATCAGAACTTGAACGGAAGCGAGACAAGCTGGCTGACATTGGCAGAGAAACCGAGGAGGCCGAAAGGCAACAGCGAGCAATCGAAGACGAGCTACGACGTATTGCAAGCCCCCACGCGTCGAAACGTGACGAGTTGATTTTGGACAGGCAAAGGCTTGAGCGTGAGATTGAAACTGCGAAAGCTGACATCCAAGAAGGGTTCAGGGCGTTGCCACTTCTCTTTGTGGACAAACTATGCACTGCTTTGCAAGAAAGCCTGAGAGAGGAACAACGGACTATCAGAAGTCCTGAGCAGATTGCCAACCTGCGAAAGCAAATTGATGCTATTGAGAAGCTAGTCTTCGTGTCACCTCAGCCGCCTGCACCCACAGATGTGGTTCTTAGCGAGAAACAGACGTCTTACTACCGAGGACTTTTCCGCTCTGTTTCCTTCGAGGTTCTTGCATTGAGACCCTCGGACCGACGCGAACGTCTACACGACGTAAGCGAAGCCGAGCGACAGAATATTATCAGAAGATTGGCTGAGGTAGCACAGAAGTCCACGTTGTTGCGGGATGCTGTCAATAGGAGGGAGCGGTTAACGAATGAACTTCGGGAGGTCGAGGCAAAAATTCTCTCCACCTCTGATGATCCCCACGTGACGGAACTTATAGACCAGAATCGGACGGTTAATGAAACGACCGGTAGACTTAAAGAGGAACATAGTACACTCAAAGGTGAGATTCAACGCTTGGACGCTGATTTGGCTGCTCGCCGAAGGCAGGTCGAAGTTCGTCGAGGACAACGAAAGATGACGACACAGGCGAAGAGTGCCGTCAAACTCGCAAGAAAGGCTCAGACCGTTTTGGATCATTTTATTCGTGAACTTGCGCGTGAAAAACTTGCTATACTTAAGGAACATTTCGAAAAAATGTACGGTCGACTCCGCAAGCCGGAGGACCCGGTGCGTAGTGTTGACATTGATCACGACACTTGGCAGGTTATCCTTCGCGATGTCCGCGGTCGTCAATTGGAGAGGCGAGTTTTTTCGGCGGGGATGCGCGAGATGTATGCTCTGGCATTGTTGTGGGCCTTGGCCCGGTCCTCGGGCCGGGAACTACCCATCGTGATTGACACGCCTGTGGCACGTCTCGATACCACAAATCGGCGAACCCTGTTCGAGAAGTATCTGCCGTACGCAGGTCACCAAGTTATCGTTCTCTCAACGGACACGGAGGTAGATGTGAAGTGGGCAGAGCGACTTTCGCCCCATGTGGCTAAACAATACCGTCTTGATTATGATTCGGAGGCCGATTCAAACGTTATCCGACCAGGATATTTCTTCTAAAATAGACTGGAGATAGAAGTCATGCCTTTATTAAAGACCTCGAAGGAAGCAAGAGAAATTATGGAGAACTTCCGTCGCAGGACCGGTATCCGACCAAACCTGTGGGCTAGGGCTGCCCTTGGATATTCCCTGTCTCTTGAAGCCGCACCTAAGACAGTTGTGCACGACTCGGAGGGTACGGAGTTTCAGGAACAGACATTTTTTGGTGAGGATTCTGCGGTACTCCTGGCCCTTGTTAGGCAACGGCTCGGCAGGCCTGTTAATGCGGACGAAATAGGAGGCCTGATTAAACTACACGTAGAGCGCGGATTACGGCATTTCAACAAAGAGTATGAAAGACTTAACCGACGAGGCGACGAACTATTGCTACATTTCATCGAACAGTGTTCACCCCAGTCAAAAGTTCCCCTAGATTATTTAGAGAAAATTTTGCCGCCTCCGGCTCAGGTGGACAGTTTTCCGGTTACTCTTGAGCTTGGTCCAGATATCAAGTCAGGAAAAGTGCTTTTTCACAGACTCAATGGGCCTGGCTCTGCACCGCATGTTGCCATCATGGGGCGCAACGGCACAGGGAAGACGCGGACGGCCTTGGCGTTCCTTTCCAGAATTGTTTCCTCGACCCCCTACGCTGTTCCCTTTCTCATTTTCGACTATGCGAAGGGAGATATTGCTGCAAATAAAGTCTTTGTCAACAAAACTCAGGCAACTGTTCTGTCTCTTCCCGGAGACCCCATTCCCCTTGCACCTCTTTCATTGCCCCATAGAGACGAACACGCAGTTCAACTCGCCGCCCGTCGGTTTCGCGACACCATTCGTTCTGTTGTTCGGTTAGGTCCGGTACAATCCGAACGTTGTCTCCAGATAATCATTGAGGCTTACAATAGCTTTGAGGGTGGGACCCCGGACTTGGACGACCTCTCTAGATTGGCTGAACAGAGATATGCAGACGACGGATGGAGCGATGATTCGCTGTTAGCCTGCCTCCGTGAGTTCACGACTTTCCCACTATTCCAGTCGACGGCCGAGGGGGTTGAGCATGATTTCTTTCGAGCTACACACATTATTGACATTCACCGCCTACCTGAAGACCTACGAAAGTTGGCTGCGTTTCTTGTTCTAGACAGGCTATACAACGAAATAATGTCGTTACCGGATGCACCCTTGGACAATGATGGAAACCGTCAGCTTCGGTTCATCATCGTCATCGACGAAGCCCATCACTACTTACCGTGCAAGCAGCCAACGTTAGAAAACATTGTCCGCGAAGTGCGTTCCAAAGGTGTCGCTGTGATGCTACTTTCTCAGTCGCCAGATGACTTTGATCAAGGACGATATAATTTTTCACGTGAAATGGGGTTGGCTATTGTCTTTTCTTGCGTCCTTGAGAAGCCCAAGATGCTCGAGGCTGTAATCGGAGGAAAGATCAACCCACGTCACCTTTCACAACTTGCTGCGGGTGTCGCCCTAACACGAATCCCTGGCACGGATGAACCTATCGAGATTCAGGCTTGGAAACCATGAATCCTCGATTTATACGCACGCTGGGGTGCGACGCAACTTCATCTGATCCCGCCTTCCCGATTCGGGAGATGGCTTCCCCGACTTCAGCAATGCTAGAAACCTTAGCCGCCATTGCGAATCTATGATAAAACTCTGCGTGCTTCTGCAGGAGTGTCAAGGTCCCGCCAAAGAGTTGAAGCGTATGGTTCACACCAAAGGCAGGAGAATTGCCGAAGCTGGCTCCGGTCCGGTCTTCACCATCCCGTTGGAGGTGTAAAGGGAACCTTCAGGTCTCCACAACCTAAATGAATGGGAGACTATTCCAGCGGCTTGCGGTAAGTTGCATGTTTTTTGACCACGCGGAACCCCATGCTTTCATAGAGCCGCAGCGCCCCGCTGATGTTTTCGGCATCCACACCCAGCGCAGCCTCGGTCATCCCTTGCTCCTTGAGCACCTTGAAGCTCCTGGCTAGCAGTGCCTTGGCTAAGCCCTTCTTCCGCCAGGGCCGGCGCACGCAGATGGTTTCGGTATAACCCCGTTTGCGGTTGAATTCTCTGTTTTCCTCTTCGTGTATGAGGTTCAAGATCATTCCGGCGACTTCATCCCCATCCCAGGCCACCTGCCACAGATCAGGATTGAAGAAGGATTGCTCCTGCCACCGCTCATATTCTTCGTGGTGCCATTCACTGGCGCCCCAGTGATCTTGGAATGCTTCCGCAGCGGCCTTGAAGATGGCTCGAGACTGTTCCGGTTTCCCAGGACGAACTTCCAGACCCTCGGGTAGGGAGAGGTCTGGAATATTCTCCAGATTCGGGCGTACCATTTCGAAGGAGTAGCGTATCGGCTTGTAGCCCTCTTCAACTAATAGAGAGACCCAATCGACCTCTGCATCTCCTGCCCAAACCTCGAAGAAGCGCGCTCCATCCTTTGGATAGCTGGAAGCGATCTCTCTCAACCGACGCTCATTGTTGAGCAGCATGGCACGGCGAATATTCTGACCGCGCCATCGGGGCAGCAAAAGGGCGAAGTGATTATAAGTTCGTGTGCCATCCGATCTCAGAATCCACCAGACGCGCGAATAACCAATCACCTTCCCCTTTATCTCTGCAAAAAGCACATCCTGGTAGGGATCGCAGTTGACCAGATGTCTGTAAGTGGCGGCGACATCCTGAACGGTTTCCGTATGGTCAATTTGATCCGTCTCTTTGGATCCCTCAATGACTGTGACCATGGCAGGATAGTCCACCTCGCCACGGAAACGCCGGAAAGTCAACCCGGGAATGGCAGGTGCATCGGGAAGCACGATTATATCGTTCCAATGCTGATCAGTTGACAACGCTTTCTCCTTTTACGGTGAAATGAATCGAGAGGCCCATCGTCTGCGGTCGCTGGTTAGATTGCTTCGCAATTATGACATCCTTTTAAACTCTGTCAAGGGCGCAACACTCTTTCTCAGCAAAATCTCGGAATGTCCCGGAACAATATAATCCTTCAGCTCGCCAATTACCTCGTATCCAAGCCTCTGGTACAATCCTTGGGCTTTCTTGTTGAATGAAGAGACGCACAAAAAAACGTTCGGGGCTTTGGCAAATATTTTGTCCTCCGCAAACTCCAGCAGCCTGCTTCCTATTCCCTTGTCTCTCCATTCGGGCATCACGGCGACCGTTTGGATATAGCCCACAAGTGCGCCGGACATTATAAGGACGATGAAACCGACGATTTCATCATTCACCACTGCCAGATAGACCTCTCTTGACGGATCGCGCAGCATCTTCAATGAATTATCGTAGGTTCTGCGCAAGGTTATCCATGGCTCAGAGCCAGCCATTAGCCGCGCACACTTTTCTGCTTCCTCTGTTTTTTGAAGCTTTCTTATATCGACACCGAGATTTTCGGAATTCTCCATTATCATCTGCCCAATCGTGATTACAATCTTGCCATATGTCGGCGAGTCCCTTAATTGCCAATTTGACTGCAAGCTGCGGTTTGAAGTTTCACTTTTTTTCATCTCCCTGAAACACCCAGTCTAATCAGGAGATGGTGAAACAGGAAAGGCTTGCCTTGTATGAGTAAGCCAATTGACTGATATAGTAACTTAGATTACCAGGCCTGTCAACCCTTAATCTGTGGGACATGCGGGCTGATGGTTTGGAAATGCGGGAGTGTCGAATGTGGTAAAGGAAGGTTATTGCCCACTAGGAGGTTTGATATGACCGCAGGATGTGTCCGTTCTCAAAAAAAAGAGTCGGGTAGTTCCGCCCATGATTGGATCATACTCACCGTCAAAAGGCGAAACCACCCGACCCAGATCTTTCATCCGCTAAGTCCGTTCACGGGGCTGTTGGCGGTGGACCGTGGACTGCGGACGAACTGTCACCTAAACTTCAGTACCCACAACCTTTCGCCTCTTCAGAAACACCCAGGTGACAAACCCAAGCAACAGCACCCCAAAGATGATCATACCCCATTCGGTGAGGGTGGGGATAGGCTTTTCAAAAACATCACCCAATGGTCCTATCCGGAAAATATAATATTCCATCATCTCAGAAGGGGGAAAATCCGGATGCGGACCTGCAACAAAGGGGTCAGTGATCACTAATGGGTTAGGGTTATACCACATCCACTGGGCTGGGCCTATTCCAGCCACATCGTTAGGCGGGAACGGGAGATCAGGATTAGTGCCTGAGTTATTTATATATGGATCAAACTCCAGGCAACCATTAGGGCCAGTGGAACTTTCGGTAACCCAGGTCACGCTTGAACTAGGAGGACCTGTGCTTGTGTTTGCAAGAGAAATTTGTTGGTCAATCAGGGTTTTAGATGGTACTGGATCTCCTGACGGGCAGTTTGGATCAACATCAATCCCTGTTGCAAAGACCTCCCATTGTGTTAGCAAGCCGGGTTGGGTCAGGATAGTTTTTGATCCATCGGTAAATTCTGCGATGGTACCCTGATAAACCCGGTCATCACTCCATGTAACGATGTAGATATAACCGTCAAGCGTGGCTGGTATCGAAGTGTAGGTCTCAGGATGATAATAGATATCTACAGCCAAGCAATTCTCTACACCAGTTGGAAAGGGCAGAATAATTTCGTCAACATCACCGAAACCAAAGACGTATGCATTGTCACACGTAATCGTGATATCGACAGTAGTTTGCGAATGGATTGGTTGGAGCAAGAAAAGGAGCAAGAGGATTGTCCAAAATCCAGTATATTGCCGACCTCTCGGGGTTGCTTGGAATGGCAATAGAGATTGTAAAGAGTGTTTCATGACTCCTCCTATATAGTTAAATAGTTTTCGCCGAAGGCGCAATTGTCGCAGGGTTGCCGCTTTACTCGTTCTCCGTCGCGTCATTTGTTGCTCCTTTGAAATTAAGCGTCTCATTGTATTTCTCCCTTTCCATGATAAGTCGTTGTCATAAATTCGATGTTAAAGTTGAGACAAGCCCGTGGCGGCTTCACCTACTTTGTCCATCAGTTTTGTGAGTCAAACCCCTGTGGTTTTGACCTCTTTGTTCATAATCTGCCGGTCACAGCAAATCGTAACGACAAACTGATCACCCTCCGCTCATTTCGTTTTCTCATAGGCATCATCCTCCATGTTTAAAATGCCACATTCCAGGACCTAATGCCGCAAGAATCAAGGTAATGGGTAAGGCCCGGGTAATGTGGAAATCTTTCCATTAGATATGCGTCGCAGCCCCGGATTGCGAAGCCTATCCGACATCTTCTCTGCTGCCCGAAGCGAAGCGGATTTCGGACCTATAAAAACGGGGGCCGCCCTGCCTGGAAAGGGT